>Ga0325405_1005764_pt1 | contig 12563 bp, 9 predicted proteins | sample PopdelMetagenome_21_FD_205663 | JGI IMG/M metagenome (GOLD analysis project Ga0325405, IMG submission 205663) | Populus deltoides microbial communities from Bellville, Georgia, United States - Xylem-Control-R2 | ecosystem: Host-associated > Plants > Phyllosphere > Stem > Wood/Secondary xylem...
TTGGAGGATTGTGGGGGCCATGGAAACTTTTTTTCTTCCTGTGCACGGGAACCAAAATACCAATGACATGTCGAGTGTTCTAAACACTTCAAGATGGTGTGACTTATTGATTGATTAATCAAATTCAGTACCACAGTCTTTCCTTCAGAATAATTATTGCAGGTAGGATTTTTTTTTTTTGAATTGTTTTGATGTTTTAATATTAAAAGTAAATTTTACAAAATTAAAAAGATATTTTAATATATTTTAAAAAAATTAAATACTTTAAAAAATAATTATTATCATAATTTTAAATACTACCTAAATTAACTCAACATGACACAAAAATAATTAATTTTTTAATTTTAATATAGTGCTTGATACATATATATACTAGAATTATGTTTGGATTAAAACAAAAAAAAATGACAGAAATTTAAAAAATATTTTTTTATTTAAATAAAAATTAGTTTCATTTAGTATACTTATGACTTTTGATATTTTTATTAAAAGAAAAAAAACAAAATATTTACAAAAATCATATGAAATGAAATATCTATTTGTCATGATACTTTTTAAAAATACTTATTAATTTAAAATATATTAAAAATAATTTTTTTTAGATTTTTATTTTATTTTTAATATATATGGACGTATTAAAATAATTAAAAAATATTTTAAAAATATTAATTTAATATTTTTAAGTGGAAAAAAAAAAACATATTGAACGTATTATCAAAGACATGATTGGTTTGTTCGACGTACTACCTTCTCCGTCTTAGATACTAAGGTAATTGATGTCTTTAATGATGGCCGGGTCCTGCAATAATTTGATTTAGTTGTTATAAATTTGCAACTTGATGGGTGATTGCCTTGCCTAACTATTGGGTTTTTTTTTTTTTTTTCATTGGCTCCGCCTCCACGTTCTCTCAGCCTTTTCGCCTTCAATGAGTAAATATTGTAACGTTCAAATCAATACCCACATGTATGCTATCCCTATATAAACACCCAGCCATGATCAAATCTCCACACCACTTTCGAAATGGCTTTTAATCTCATGCTCTTTCTCTTGGTTGCTTTCTCTGCATGCTGCAGCAGCTTGGACTGCAACAAGGCCACAGCCACGGCCACGGCCCCGGCCCGACCATTAGCCTCAGCCTCGAACCTTACGGTTCGCTTGAAATTAGATGAAGAGTCGTCAAGTTGCTGGGACTCTTTGATTCAGCTCCAAGCATGCACTGGGGAGATCGTTCTTTTTTTCCTCAACGGAGAGACTCAACTAGGCCATAGCTGTTGCCAGGCTCTGCATACAATTGGTGAACATTGCTGGCCTAACATGATCGATACACTCGGGTTTACCACTGAAGAGGGCCAAATACTTGAAGGCTACTGCGATAAAGCTGCCGATTCCAAAGATCCATATGCACCATCTGTAACTAATGTTGTTACAAAGCAACCTTTGCTTCCTTGATTAGTTGTGACTCGCTAGCTGCTGATAATAGCTAGCAGCAGCAATTATAATAATATAATAATAATAATAACGAATAAGAGAACGAATAGTTACACTCTTTACATTCGAAATAGAAACGTTGGTTTCTTATAAGTAAAGCTCTACTTCTATATTTAGTGCTATGTTTCATGTCCATTGAGTTTTTTTTTTTTTTTTTACAAATTCCTAAAAATACCTACATTTTATAATGATTTTGGCTATATGTTGATAGATAAATTCGTCAGTTTAAGAGTGCGTTTATTTTTATGTTTTAAAAACGATTATTTTAATGTATTTTTAAATAGAAAAAACATTTTAAAAAATAATTATTACCTTAATAATTTCCATTTCTTAACATTTATACATTGGTTATTTTTTATAGACAATTTACAAAAAAAAAATGAGGCTAAAACTGAATCAAGGAATTCATGAAAACGAGCCATTAGAAAAATGAGATTCATCAATATATATCATTGCATCCAATATTAATTAAGATCACTATCCAGTAACGGGTATTTAATATCTTTAAAGTTTTTCCTTGCTATTATTTATTACTCTTCTTTCCATGATATAACTACCGTAATAGAATTTATATCATTTACGATTTAATTTGTTTCTGAGGCATCGACATTTTTTAATGATTAATGGATTTTTAAATCGACATCAATATATTCTTGCAAAGAGAAATAAGGTACTAAATCCTGAAATTCAAATCTCATCACTGTCAAATATACTTAAAAATTACATAAATTAAGCTAAATAATTAGATAAGGAAAATAGATAAAAAGAAATGGTGATAGAGAGAGATTCAAGGAAAAGAATTACCTGAAATAACAGAAAAAGAAAGGGAAAAATAGAGAATTGTGAAAGGAAAACTTTAAGTGTAGTTTATTTTTGTTAAAGGAAAGAAAATGTTTTCCAGAGTTAAGAAAAGAAAGACATTTTATTTTCTTAAAAGACTTATTTTATCTTATTTTATTTTTACTGAAAACACTTTTCATTAATTGATTTTCTCAAAGTGGTTCCCGTAAAATTATTTTATACGAAACAAACGAGTCCTGGACCTAGAGTTCAATGCTAGATGGACTCTGACTGAATTTCAGCTGGGCAACAAGCCCAAGATCGGCCTAGAACTGGCAAGAAGATGCCAGCCCATGGTTGGATGCAGGCACGCCTAGACTAGACTAGACATGTATATCCAACCCAACCCAACCCAACCCAAGGTATAAAAAAATGTTTAGAAGAGCAGCTAGGGAAAATAAAAAATAAAAAGTAAAAAGTACCCCCAATGAGACGAAATAGCAACCATGATGCCCACCAAAAAACTGAACCTGTCCCCGACATGCCCCCTAAAAGAGCGGCCCAAGTCATCTTGGTAATTAGCTGACGATTCCTGTCTATCATTGAACTACAATCTCAATCGTCGGTCCTCTCCATCTGTGAAGAGATAGTCTTTCAGATTTGAGGTTCAGTGTAATAATTTATTTAAATGGAAATGTACGATCCACCTTTCTCTTCAATTAATAATAATAATAATAATAATAATAATAATATCGACGTCATGATCCACTCTCCTATGAGGAGGGTTGCCATTTTGCGCCTTCTCGCAGATTAATTCTAACTATATCCTAGGGATTCCATTTTATTTTTATTTTTTATTCATTACAGGGTTTTAGCTGGGTGCGTTAACAAAATTATTTGTCCTTATTTCTTGTTTATTTTCATATTGTCAGGGTTTGGTTGTAAGAAGGAGTGATCTTTTACGATTAAAAAAAAAAAAATAGAAGGATCTTTCCATTCTGAGGATCCGTCTCCAACCAACCCCCTGACTCAATGTCACCGAGCTAACTCGAAAGAATACCAGGCTGACGACTATGAAATAAGAAAAAATTAAAGAAACAGCCAAACAATCCATTGTTTAGATTATTTTTCCCACAACGCACGCAGACATGATTTAGCAATCCAACTAACCCCGATGACCGTACAAATCGCTGCAAAAACCAGGGCAAATGCTACGTCCTAAAAGCTTATTCAAGCAACGCTCTTATGGAAAATTCAATATGGGAGAGGTCATTTTCACAAAAGGAAAATTGAAAAGCATTTTCCAACGAGGGACATGTTAAATTAACCGCTTCTATATTTGACTTTAAGAAATCTTGCACATAAAATACTCGCACCCTATTTGAAGCTAGCTAGCTAGCTCTAAACCTTCGCTTAGATATATACGTACAAACGCAGGGGAAAAGTTGCTGCGCAGCTAGAATAATATTTAAAACGGTGATTTTCTTCTTACAAACTTTAAGACTAATACTAAAATGGGCTTTTCAAGATTCTTCTCACAAGAACAGTGCACTTCTGAATTGCTTTGTAGCCCCCATATCACGTGATAAGATTGAAACAAGGGATGTATGTTATTACTTAGAGATTGGAACAACACAACCATAATTACATGCATGTCATTAAGATGCCAGGATGTGTTAACGTGTTCTGTTAATTATTAAGCCAGCGGTCTGTCATGAGCTAGCAAGCTACCTAGAAATGATGGTTAATTTAGCATTTCAATTTTATAATCATGTGTGTTGAAAGAGAACTACCAAAGGGGACAACAGGCCCCGTAATAAGTAACGTCTTAATGAAGAAAAGAGAATTAATGTAAACCCGACTGTGTTTATATCTCACATGCGGTAGTACTGTATATTGGCCTGTTAACGATCGACGTTGACCCCTTAACTCAATATCCTACATGAAGTTTGCTTTTGTCTCATCTATTCCAAGAACTAAAATTATTAATCTCTCTCTTTCACATGGACACGCACGTGCATACTGCTTAATTACACGCAATCATGGATTTGGTTTCCATGAGAAACACAGAGCTAGAACAAGCAAGCTAGCTAGGTCAATATTGAACTCAAAATTGATTAGAGAGAACCTTGAACAAAAAGGGTACTCATTATTCATTAAAAAAAAAACAATTTTCAAGTACAACTCAAGTCCAGAGAGACTCTCTCTTAAGAGGGTCTTGGATTACATTGCTAGAAGAGGCAAAGTTAAAATATTGAGGAATGTTATTGAAGTTATTACTACTGGCTAAAAGAAGTGCCTTCTCATCTTGATCTAGCTGGGTTGGTAAGGTAGGCTCTTGTTGCATCTGGATGCAATTCATCTCTGCTTGAGTAGCTGCAAGTTGTATTTGCAACTGTGATACTTGATTTTGTAAGTAAGATATTGCACCAACACATCCATAGACTGGGTCTCGCACTCTTGCATTTGCTTCATAAACTAAACTGCTCACAGCATCTACTCTCTGATGAAATGGAATCTCCTGCAAGATTACAATAACCTCATCATTTAAAGGATCATCATTAATATTAAAAACTGCGCAAACAACGTGCTTTGCTGTTTTCCTGCACGCATAGTATAGATCACACACACAAATTAAGGATAGAGGGGGAACCTGCAACATTTTGCTAACATTACTAGCACCAAAGACCTTGTGAACAATGGCAAACTTATGGGGATCATCAGAAGGAAAGTAAGGGGCAAAGATGCAGTCTTTGGCGCACCGGCGCCTTAGCAGTTTGCAGGATGCACATGGTGAAGAACCCCCCATGTTTTCGTCTTAAATTAACTCAAAGAAAATTCTCTTTTGATGCAGATAGGTAGAGAGAAAGATATAAAGAAATCCAAAAGGAAGTTCAATGTGGAACAAAATGAGATTAGAATGTGTATTTATAATAGTTGAGGGATGTGCGAGCCTAGTGTGTGTAGAATGGATGCACATGCATGTTCAAGTTAAGATAAAGGGATTATCATTATAATTAAACAAATAATAAAGTACATGGAAAGAGGCAGCTAGGATTCCCAATTGTGGAGGAAAGCACCGTGGAAACAATCGCATGCACATAGATTTACAGATTAAGGCTTTTGGTTTGAAAATCAAATGGACGAGGTTGACCACCGCCGAGGCGCGTGATGGGCTGGCAATGCATTGGTGTACTAGTACTCGTGTCCACGTTCTTGTTTGACTATTTGTTTCTATGTTCTGATTGCATGTATGTATACATCATGTATACTCATGTGAGCATGTTAAAAAAAAAACAATGTATAGTATGATGATTGTATTATTATACTATTAGGCTTCGAATGTCTAAGCCTATGTTACATTAAAAAAAAAATACATTTAGTAAATAGAAGTCTAAACCTCGTAGAGAGTGTGAGAGTCGTTAATTGTGAGGCCGGTTTAGGGTTTTCCAATATATATGGTGAGAACGATAAGAAACCTACCTAGCTAGCTAGCTAGCTAACCCGAATCAAGACATCAAAAGAAATAGGCTAGACATGAATGTTTGTTGGCGACATTAAATAAATCACATGGAAATTTCATTCTAACTCCTCTCTTCCTTTATCTGAATTAACGTTAGATGTCTGCCATTCACTATACTATATATTGTCTTAAAAAACAAAATTGGATCCTCTTTTCGTTCTTTTCTTTTATTTTTTTTCAAATTAATAAAATTAAACTGGGCGAAGAATAGCATAATATATACACACACACACACACACAGCTCTACCAAATCCAATGTCCAGTCTTTGTGATCAAACAAGGAAACATATATAGCATATATAGTACTGCACTTCATTGGATTTTTTTTTCTTTCAATTTAATGTCTTATATTTAACTAGAATTAAATTAGATTCTTTTTTAAACGACCTCAAATATATATCCTGAACTTGGGAAAATAAAAAAGAAAAAAGAAAAAAGAAAAAAGAAAAAGAAAACTTAATTAACCGTTAAGCCAACTACTTAATTTTTTTCTTTCAATTATAACAAGTATTTCAACAAAAGGCGATTGTTATAATTTGTGATTAATGACAAGCCCACTATTCGAGGAGGGATGAGAAGTACTTGATCAATGGAGCTTTTTAATGAGTTGCCCTCCAAGTTTTTCTTCGGCAAGCAAAATTCCTGCAACAATTCAGTCGAGCTCGATTCAAGAAACATCCATGCATAACTATTTTTTTCTCATGCAGAAAAAAAAAACCATGTGGGAGTTAAATTAATATAACTCAATCCATTTAACGGGTTAAAAAACAATCTAAATAACTATTAAAAATATAATTTGATTAAAAAAAATCAAGACGACATATTTTTTTTTTAATTTTAAAAAAACATCATATTGAATTGACTCGAGTCATAGGACCATGATAACCCCATATAAAACAAATTAAAGTTCAATTTTCAATAAACTTATTGTTAAATTATGAAATTTTTTAAAAAACCAATTTAAAAAAATATGATAAAAAGTACATAAATTTACTTAGTTAACTCACAAAACTCGTGACATGGGTTGTGAAGTGATAACTTTATAGAAAAAAAACCAAAATATATGATAAAGTTGAATTCATAAATAACTAAATGTTGAAGATATATTAATGATGAAATTGAAAAAAAATATTAATTAAAAAAATAACAAAAAAACTCTATTCAACTAGATTATCTTGTTAAATTTATGACATGGGTCACAAGACTGAAATAACTATAAAAAATTCAAATCATAATAAATTATGAAGCTCAATCTTTAATAAAATTAAATGTTGAAAGATAAAATTATAAAAAATATATATAACTTTATAAAATATATATTCACATAACGAAACAGATGGAATAAAATTGGAACATCTCATTTATAATTTAGCTGAAAAATCTAAAATTGATCGAGATTTAGAAGATGGTGAAAATTGTTATATATAGGTTGTTTTGATTTTTAAAATAGCACAAAAAATATCGGTCATTACAATGTCAGTGATGTGCATCATCATAGTTTGGATGCTTTACAGACATTGCATTCCTCATCGAGGAATGTAATTGAACAATGTCTGGTTATGGTTCCACCGTAAAAACTAAGATCTCGTTTGACAACAGTTGCACTATTCTAAACCATCAAATCATTGAAGGACTGTCTCTTCTAGTAAACAGACATCATTTGAAGTCTTAATCCTCTCCTCATCTTATCTCCATGAAATAATTTATACGATGATAACGATAACCCACCAAGTAATTAATGTGAACCATTAAATGAGATCCGACATGAAGCTAAGGTCTAACCTCTGAGGGATTATAAAAATCCCAATTCCAGAGAGATTTAAACGGAAAACACAAGAGGTGTGAAACCCTAGGACCAATTCCTTTTCTCTTGCATTTAATGCTTACCACATGATTCCAAGCTTCGAATCTTCTGTTCCGAGCAGAATAGCTCTCCTTCCCTAATTATTATTATTATTATTATTATTATTATTATAAAGAAGATACTCAAACACGAGATATATTAGAAAGAGGGATTTTACTATCAATTAAGTTATATGTATGCGCCCTCTCCTTCTCTAGTTGTCCTGGCGTATCTATATTTTCTTTTTTTCTCGTGTATGTGTCATTTAATGAAGTGCATGTGTGTTATTTTAGACCCGCATCTCAGCCAATATATTACTATGGGGCCACCTGTTGAAATTTCTTTTATTGGCACTACATCACAAAGCGCGTATTTTCAAGTTCACACCTCCAAGTTTCAAACCCCTAAGCTCTAGAACGAAGAAAAGGAATCATAGTTTGACGGTGAGAACCCTTGTATTCTTTGTTTTACTACGGTTTTTTTTTAACACAAGAATAAAATAGAGGAAAAACAGACATCTTTCGCCCTCTTGAAGAAAAATAAAACATGCGAGGTCCAACGCAAGCATTTAATGTGCTTGGTGATATGGAAGATTCGATTCTTGAAATTTGCATATAGTTTACTTTCAAATCTAAAGGGGTGAAGATTAGAGGGCATTATTTGACAAAAGCGAACATCGCAAGTGAGGGGCTCATGGCTACAGAGACTTGAAATTCAGTTGCTTGAACAGAGTCCATGTTGGATTTCCAAGGTGACCAATTCTATTCAAAATGCAAGGTCTGCATTATCAGTTCGGTGGAAATCAAGAAAAACATGAGGCCTGAAGCAAGAGGAAAGCACGTGAGCATGCACACGAACATGGGCCGTGTTAATTTGTTGCTGCAGAGCTACGTTTTGCCCTCATAATAAACTCCTTTATGGTTTAATACTTCAAAAATTGAAGAGGTCGTCTTCAATCTAGAGTTTGAAATATATATTTTAAGGTGACAAGTACTTCACATACCATGGCTCATGAATGAATCTCTTTGTTAGTGATATTGGCTGACCAGACTCGAGAGGCACCAGAAGAGAAGCCTTTCCTGACAGCATACACTGCAAAATGGAATTGGAGAATGAATAAGTAGAAAGATAATTCATTTTTCTTCCGGGGCATGCCAAAGAAAACTAGTTGATGACTGATGAAAGCTCATTTTCATTATTGCCTTGATTTTCTATTGCAAAATACAATAGTAATGTACTGACGGGCACATAAATGCTCTAGCCATGCTAATTGTTTTTATTGGTTTGCATATACGACCTTGATATGGCTATTCCAAGACAAACCAGCAGAGCATGTCATCCAGACCAATCTCTTCCCTTCTTGTCCCCTGATCAGACACTAGCATCAGCCTCTGCAGTTAAGTAAATACTCCCAAACACATCGTATCATATGAAAAGATCCAAAATGATCAGATAATTAGAGCATACACTGATGTTCTTTTGATTGAATGGAGTAGAAAAGCATCTCTGTCTTCAGAATCGTTACAATTTAAGGGGAAAGAGCTTGTAGTTAACAACGAGAAGTGACTTGATACAACTTTGCAGTCATACAAACAAATTCCGTGAGGACAGGTAAATTTGGCAACAAAGTTATAATTCAACATTCTGCTGCAAACTGTGGCGTTTACGCAATACATGTGCATGCCGCTTCTTGATTCCATTTCTAAACGGAGTGCTAGCAGCACTCTTTGTTTCTCTATGCAATGAAGAGCATATTTTGCTCTTCTCAGCTATTTCCCTTTTCAATTACTCAGCCGCTTGTGCCTGGACTGGAATGACCGAACAGAATTTGTAACCACCAAACGAAAAGGAATGTTTAAAAGAGCTTGACATGAATCTTATTTACCAACCCTTAATCACTTGGAGAAATGAGAACCACATAAATATCCACAAAATAGTTGCACTAAATCCAAAGTAGTTATTCCTGAGGTCCAACATTAACGAGTTCATTGCCGAAGATTTATAGATTAAAGCTAATGTCATATGAATAAAAGTGATGTCTAACCTCATGTAGAATCTGAGATGATAGCTGCATGAAAATAAAAGAACATATATTATATATCCCAAAATCTCTGTGTGAAACCTCGAGTGGTAATTGCTAATGTAAATCACTTAAAAATTTATAATCCATCCAAATGGGCCACGGTCGTGAATTCTGTTAAATTGAGAAAAGAGGCGCAAAATTAGCAGAGCATACTACACCGTGAATGGCCAAACTGCTCTATTTAAATTTGATCACCAGTCTCCTTGCTTTTTGGAATTAAAAAACACAAAGAAATGCTGCATGCCCTGCTTATTATCTATCTTGAATCTATCTCGAAGCTTATGTTCAGTACCCTGAGTTCGCCATGACATGAAACTCCACAAAAGCCCGTAAACAAGGATACAATTATATTTAAATTATCCACTGCCAGGAAAAGAAACGTAAGGAGTTGTTCTGGACACTCCTATAAAAAGCTATGAAATCCATACACAAACATCTTGGAATAACTCCTGAGTCATGCTAAAACTCTGGCGTGGTACATAATATCAAAAAATTTCACCAATATGTGCATCGAAAACTGGCACAACATAATGGCAGTCTCTTTCACGTGAATTAGCTTTTGAAGTGAGAACTTGTAATCTCATCACCAGTGCCAGCATAAATTTTACCATTCCATTGCATCCACGATCTCTAAAAGCTTAATTTCATTTCGCTGCAGTTTATGAATTTCGAACACCAAATTTCGACAAGCCCATAGGCTTTCTTCCTTACAGCGACGATTAAAGTATCCTGCAGTACACTTCAAACTGTGCTCTCTTGTTTGCACTTCTATCTTTATCAACAGAACGTGGCATGTAGAATATATAATATTCGCTTCCAAAATCAACATAAAACTAAGAGATCAAAGCTGTGCGCGCGCGCGTGTGTGTGTTACACAACACAAGCTATCATTGAAGTACGCATTTCATAAGCCTGATTGATTATCATAGCTGATCAGATGCTATGCATCCATGTAAAAAGATTAAAAACAAGAGAATAGAAACATACCAGAACCTGAAGCTGCAGACTTTCACGTCACGGTCCTTGAACCTCTTTATCTCTTCAATAATCTGAGCATTTTCGAAGAACTCACCTGTTTTCGTATCTGCAATGTCATTCTTTTCAAAACATGCTAGGGACTTTTCACACGACTATACAAGCGAAAAACAATCAAAGTAAAGGCTCGGGTTAATACGAAAGTTAATCTAGACAATATTATTATATCAGAAAATAGATAAATTATTCACTCAGCAATAAGGAAACTTAACCTGTATAGCAATAGAATAGAAGCCGTTATCAAGTCAATGGCGATCAAAATTTAGCCATTCCAGATACGAAACTTGTAGCGATTATTCACCGGTAGCCTTAACATCACGCAAAAGCAATGCCTCTTATTTCAGCGACAAACAACTCTGCACACATAATTCATGTAGAGATTGCTAGTAATTTTAATTAATGGACGGATAAAATTTGACTAGGAGTTTGTCGCCGCCTCAATATCGCCTGTGAGAGCGAAAGCGCCAACACATAATTGGAGAGTGAAAAGCTTCTGTTTGACAATTTTATCTTGATTTGGTGGATGATAGAGAAAGATTCGGATCTCATGGACTGTTTCAAATCCGATCGTGTTTCGATCAGCGATTTCAAGTCTTTAAAGACCAGAACTGATTCGAGAATTCGCAGCGTTTCGTCTTTGAATCTGCAAAAGAAAGAAGAGATTGAGTGAGCTTTTTTGAATTGAGAGATGACGATTGAAGGGTTGTGAGGGTGAAAATTGGAAACTTCAGTTTGTGATTTGACAGCGGAAGAGGGAAATGGTGAGGACTGAGGAGTTTGTGTGAGTCCTGGCATTTGCCAAGGGCGGGAGGTTGTGACTCTGGGCTTGGGTTTTTGTTTAGATATTATTTGTAGGTTTGGATATGTCCAAATGTGAATTTCTGCAACATTTTTTTCTTATGTTTTTTTTTAATGGTGTTAACAATAACTGAAAAATAATTTTTTATAATTCTAATTAATTTTAAATGAAAAAAAATGAATTAGACTTATTAGATTTGGAAATGAGTTAATGAACAAATTTACCGATGATTTCTTAAATTAGCTAAAATGTGTTTGTTAAAGTGATGAAAGTTATTTTTATAAAAGTATTATTTTATTTTATTTTTATATTAATATTTCAAAATTATTAAAAGATTCTAAAAATATATTAATTTTATATTTTTTTAAATAAAAAATAATTTAAAAAAACACTTTAAAAAAATATATTCATAAAACAATCACATCCAATAGTTTTTTTAAATTTAAACCGATCAACAAAGTTTAAAAATAATATATTGATTTGTTTTTACCTTTAAAAAATTTTGTGCAAAAAAACCTCAATGGAAAAACGGGCGGGTAAACTCATCTGTACTAAAAAAAACACAATAATTCTCTTAAATCTATTATTAGACGGGTTTAAGCGAGGCTCCCCCGCCCGGACTTGGCTGGAAATTTTCCTACTGGTGGCAACCAACAGCCCCTTGGCGCTCAGCCCTTACACCGTTCAAGTCGCTCCACAACTCCATCTCACACTCCCAACAAAAAAAAAAAACTCCCATCGCATAGAATCAAAGAGAAAAAATGGCAGGACGCAACCATCTCCAACTCCGCGAAATCCCTTTATCCCGAGTCGCCCCCCTTCCTCGCTCAACCACCGACCCACGCCTCCTCCACACCCGACCTCACCACCACCTCCTCGAAGACCGAATATCAACCCAACACCGTGATATCCAATCCCTTCTTTTAGACAACCAACGACACGCTGCCACACACGTTGCATTAAAACAAGAAGTGTCTAGGAGATTCAAAGAGGAAGGTAAGGCAAAAAAAA
>Ga0325405_1005774_pt1 | contig 12549 bp, 7 predicted proteins | sample PopdelMetagenome_21_FD_205663 | JGI IMG/M metagenome (GOLD analysis project Ga0325405, IMG submission 205663) | Populus deltoides microbial communities from Bellville, Georgia, United States - Xylem-Control-R2 | ecosystem: Host-associated > Plants > Phyllosphere > Stem > Wood/Secondary xylem...
ATTAAATGACACAGTGTAACGTTACTTGGCTAACATCAAGGCCTGTAGCCTTCTCTGGTAGGGAATCTGTTTACATTGATTTATTTTTTTTCTTTTTAATTTTGTGGTGGGAGGGGGGAGGGATATGTGTTGAGCAAGGTAAGTGGCAATATGAAGATTAAGTGGAAGAAGAAGGGGTAGATTGGTCACGAAGAAGGGTGGTGGTGGTGGCTTTAGCTTTCGGTTCGGACCAACATTCTTATAGGCATCCCGCGATCGCGACACGTCCCCAAAATCTGATTCCCTCCCTTAACAAAAACTTTATTTATTAATAAAAAAAATAACGTTATTCTTGTACACGTGTTATTTCATTTTCAAACCTCACAAGATAAGAATCTGCCCCCACCTCTCTCGTCGCTCGAAAGGGTACCAGTGGGGCTTTTTTTCCAATCTCTTTTTTTTCGAAAAGTAAATAAATATGCCGAAGCTCTTTTTTTTATTTTAAATTGGATTCATCAATTAGGTTTTCGTTTTTTTTACTCCAATACTCATTTATTCCCTTTTAAATATTATGAGAAACATTTTTCAAAGGAAAGAAATAAGTTACGGAAGGATAAACGGAACATCCACAAGTTTTGGCACTTTTTTAGTCGTATCCTTTAAATTTGACGGAAACCTAATAGAAACACCTCATTTCAAAAGGAAAATTGTTGCAGGGAGATCCAACCCAAAATTAAGGGTTTAGAGACTAATTCTCAATTAATTTAAAATTTATGGGAGATTTGTACTGTTTGGCCTCATTAATATTATTGTTATTCTTTTTTATTTTTCCTGATCGACTCTGACTCCGACTCCGACTCCTACGGCGACAGCCACCCCAACCGCATCAGATTGCAGTAAAGATATAATCCTCTGGAGGGTGTTATGAATGCCTACATGCCGAGAATTTACGAGTTTCTGCTCACAAAGGAGTCTGGCCTCCTTTAAATGGTTTACATTCTTGCTGGAAAGGGGAAACCCGCAGCATTTTTCCCTTGCAAAAACTATCGTTATATCATCTGAAGAATACTAATTCCGAACCCTAGTTATCGGTTAACTTCGATTAATTAGATCACACAATCGACAACAAAAACAGGGAAAGAAAGAATAGAAACCATTACACACTCGCAGCATCACCCCCGATTTATCTGGGTTCAGGAGGGACTGCATCCTCCTTGATAATGGGCATGGAACTCATCCCAAAAAGGAAAAAACACTCTTACACCCCTATTTGCCAGGAAATGATGTAAATACTCTTTTATTTGGCAGAAAGGATAAAAAAGATCCTTTTAATCCTTCTGCACTAGTAATTTCCAATCCTCCCAATTTCTGGTCTGTAATTTTCAATGCTCTCGATTGGATGGATTGACTCTCTCATCTTTCCCCTTTTTTATTAGTCAAATAACTGAATGAATGCTAATCCATCCATTCTTTCACTTTACCTCATCCATCCCTCCTAACAAACATAGCTTTAGGGTAAGCTCCTACCCTATCATAAGCAGATGCATAATTATAATTGCAGGTTAAATCTATCAATGGGCAAGAAAAAAAGATGCTTCTTACAGCATAGCCAGAAAGTGCTGAGGCAAAGATGATAAAAATAATAATAAATAAGAAAACTAGATTGAAATTCAAGCTTTCAAAACTGGTGAGCATACCTTCCAGAAGACAGAAATGTTCAATCTTTCACTCCATCTCTTTTTCAGGTCCAATATATATGGTACAACACACTGAAATTAAGATAAGCAAACATCCAACCAATCCACCAAAAGATGGAGTTATCCTCCATGAACCAATCCCCCATAACTGTGATAAGGCAACCTGAAAGACAGGAGAACATATAGTTAGCAGACAATCATTTTTTACCTGTTGCTCAAATGTAACTAAATGAAAACCGAGTGAAATTCTACGTTCATGTCTATACACATGTTGAACAACTAGGAGGTGGCATTTTATATTTTGTTTACTAGCCAACATGACAGGTGATAAGTTTGAGTATTAGTATTTCAAGCAAAAATGTTTCCTGCCTTGGATTCAGAACTCTAAATTCAGCATAGCATTTGTATCCTGTTTGCCATGGTGATATATATATATATATATATATATATATAGAGAGAGAGAGAGAGAGAGAGAGAGGAGGCGGGGTTGGGGGGATAACTTTTAACAAAACAGTACCTCCATGTACAGGACATTTGCAGCTTTGCTGGTCTTCTCAAGCTGAAGTCCACGGGCAAAAAACACCTAGAACAGAGCACAAACATATGAAGCCAGTGCCAAAACAATCAGAAATCTGAGTTGACAAGCTATGCTCTACTCTTGAAATTACAGGACCATTGTTTGGGTGCTAAAAGGCAAGCATGAATATGAATTAGAGTTTAAAGTCATACCTCTGCAGAGAAGGACAGAAGACCAAGTATAAGCATAAGAAAAAAAGTGTAAAAATTTGGGAGCACGAATTCCTGCAATATGAAAATAGAACTCATTATTTACGAACAACCAAAGGTACAAACATGTAAGGCATAAAGCTGAACAGATAAAGACGCAATTGCTTGCTGTAATGGTCTTGTCTTGAGCTTGCAAGCTCATGGGTGCGACATGTTTAGTTATTAAATGCAGCTACTTCATGCAAATATGCATTTTGATGGAAATTTGAAAATTACAAATGTCAATTCTTTTGAAATCAATAATATTTATTCTATTCATAGCCAAAACTTGTTAATGCTTACCTAACGCGGGGTAAGAATAATCAACATAAAAGGTCGGCGGGTCGAGCATGAATTTGATAAATAGATTAGCTTGGGAAAGCCATTTAGAAAGAAAAAGATTAGCTAGGGAAAATGGAGGAATTCTAAGACACTTATAAATCATTAAGCACTCCCTCAACTAGATGCTAAGAATTTGTGTGACAAAATTATGTCTTTTATTCTTTTCCTTTTGCATGACCTCAAGAGGCAGCTGCAACGATTTGAAAAATATGCTGTAACGTGTGTTATTACAAGCCATGCATTTAGCTAGATAATTACAGGTTGGTGACCTCTCTAGTCAATACAAAGTAGCACTGGAGAATGATTCGTTTCCTAAATGGCATTTAAGATACACTGTGCATCATTATCCTGTTCACTTTTCACAGGGTTGAGAGTAGGCAGAGTAAATGCATTCATCAGGCTTTGCACATAGCTTGCCATGGTGGGCTATCACATCAGTGCCTCTACTCAAGAATGGTTCATGATTACGTATCTTCTTAACTAAAATATTCCTACGTGCAACTATCTAGGCTATTGGGTTAGGACTACTTTAAAAGAAATTTCAAGTGCATGTTTCTATAATAATAAACTTCAATAGTGACCATCACAATTAGCAAAAGAGCATATGTTTAATGTGAAAAGGTAATGGCAAAACGCCTGCAATGTTACAAGCAGCCAAGGTAATGTTGGGATTTTAGGCTGCAAAGCCCATTGTGAAGAAATACAAAGACACAAATAAGCCGGAGGAATTTCGGGATTGAAACACATCAGCAAAAACTTGTGTATATTAAGAATGTCATGTAACATACCTCAAAGGCAAATGCACACATTCCTGTGGCAGGGGTAGCCAGCATGCCAAACGAAAAAACAGTGGCCCTAAAATAGGAATAAAGGAAGACAAAATAGCAAGGTTTAATACAAGAGCAAAGTATATAACTAATTGCGTGGAAAGAAATGAAATTACTATGTAAGAAAAGAGAAACAGCTGGACTAGAGTTGCAGAAGGTAAAACATGAGCATCATCTGAGATATCCATAAAACAAGTCGGTAATCTTACAAAGGTTGATCAGATGCCTTTGCACCTGCCTTTACAAGGCAGTAGCTGATTCCACCAGTTATTGATGAGAACAAAGCAACCAGCACTGTTAATACATGGTTCCTGCCCATGATGGCTATATAATTTGTTTCCCCAACTCTAAGTAATGCTCCTGTCACAAATTGAACAAGTTAAATAACAGATAAGTCAATAAACAATGACTATCAATTCTATCAAAAGAGAAGCAATTGAAGGATAAACTAGCGGCCTCATTGCAGAATGCAACTATGTCTAAAACCCACTGCACATAAAGCTACAAACAAATTTTAAAGGACATGGAATCAAAGAAGAGGAAAGGAATTGTTTTGTTCCCTGTTACATGACCATTTCTTATGCAACCTGCTAACATTGGAAGAACATTGGAGGTTATCTAATACACCAGCTTCATTAAATGGCCTAAAATGTTGCCATCGATAAATGCATTAGCATGCCTTTCCTTTATACAAATGCACATTCAGGACTGGCAGAAATCAAAGTTGGGAATGGCCTCACGGATTATTATCCTTCTGCATCAGAAGCATTATGATGTCCTCATTACTAGGAATGGTCGAAAATAAGTAATAGATGGAGAGACAGAGAGGAGGGGCAAAGAAAAGTGGTAAAGAGAGAGTTAATGATGCAGTACACATTCCATAGTCCCAGATTGCTCTCCTTTAGGAATACCAATACCATCTGCATGGAGCATGCAGCAGCAACCTATGCATGAACAGAGTAGAGCTTAAAATGAAAAGGCAAGGGAATTTACTAACATCATTGAGATTCCTGACAAAATAAAATAGTGAAAATAATTGATTCAGTCCCTAAATATTGAACACATCCATTCTCGGCACAGGATAAGAGGTTTTTGTTAACTCACTTCTCTACCTTGTGTAGTAAGTATCTGTCTAAAAATGAAGAGCACGCCAAAGAAACTGCACGCAAGACCTGCAAAATGAACAGCAACAAGCTAAGAATTTACCTTGCATTGCACACATAGTAGTTTAATTTTTCTATTGAAAATAATAAGAAAAATGAAGAAATACTGCTATACCTCCAACATCAACAGTTTTCAACTTCTCATGCAAAATTATTCTTGCCACAATTGAAGCCATAATTGGAGTTGTGAAGCTTAATACAATAGCCTGGGACAAAGGTAACCTTCGAATGCTGAAAGGACAAAAATAGGTGGTTAGCTAGTAGTTTATGCACAAGTTTGGGACTTTAAGAGCTAAAGAAGAATGTTTTAAAGCACGTTAGAGCAGGCAATGCATTGCATCTCTAGCAACAAGAAAACATTCAAAAAAATATCTCTTCTGTTAAGCAAATCTGTCATTAACACCTCATGTAGGAAGGTAATTTTGCAGTGAAACATCTATGGTCATCTGATCTTAGCAATTAGATTGCATGATTAGGAAGAAGAAAGTACTCTGACAATATATCTCATCAAGAAATACCAAACTAACATGACGCAAAGAATTCATTTCTAATGAGCAATGAAAATAAGTAGTAAATTACAAAGAAGAGCAAGGACATGAAGTGAAACTTACCAATAAATAAAACTCAACAATGAGAGGCATCCAGTTAAGGCTCTTGAAAAGAGAAATTTCCAAGCATATGCTGGTCCAAATATTGGCTGTCCGTTCCCTCTCAACCACAGATATGACAATATCAGGGTTATTGTACATCTTGCAAATGCAGTCTCAAACAACGGAATTGACTGAGCTGCCATTACAATTTATAACAATAAAGAAAAGAATCATTAAAACTAGAATAAAAATGATAGCCTAATAAATTTCCATATAGGTGGTATTCTCAAATTGAAAAGCTTTAACAACCACACAACTTCCATTCCTCCAACCTGCCCCAAAATTTGACCCAGGAATCGCAAGAAATCACATGTGAAAACTCAAATATATTCATATTGAATGTAACTTGTATACCAACCACAAGTAAACTATGTTCAATGAAAAGTTTACCATGGTTCTGTGACCATATGCTATCTGTGGTCTTGCTGAATGCTAGAAAATTTAGAATAGCTTAAAATTCCCTTCCAAACTCGGAAAACACTAAGAGCTCTCCCAGCAGGTTCTTCATCCCATAATCTCATATCCCAAATGCATTGTTATGGCACCAACCCTCATTGATATGACATGACAGTTCAGGATCCAGTTATTACAATCAAACTAAATACCACATTGTTGCAAAGAAAAAGAAGCGTGTACCCCAAGTCAAGGCACAAATAACTAATTTACTGCCATCGTTTATTCTTGAAACTTTGAACATCCTGTGAGGCTCACCTATGAGCCAAAAACAAAATATCATGACTTACATCTATTGTTCTAACTTTTAGGTCAGCAAAACTAAATAAATGGATTTCAGATCTAAAACCTAACTCTCATATCATGACTTACATCTAATGTTCTAACTTTTAGGTCAGCAAAACTAATAAATGGATTTCAGATCTAAAACCTAACTCTAATTTAGTTTCATTTGTAGAACCATCCAGTGTAGATCATTGTTTCAAGAGTACTTAAGAGAAACTATTTATCATTAGAAGATCTCCCATTTATAAGGAATCAAGACCACCATCCACTAGTTACTTTCCCTAGAAAATTAATAGTTACATGTTATTTAATGAAGTAGGTACCACTTTAAAAGGTAGGTACATGTTTTCTTTATGGATAAATCCTTAAAAACTTGTATAAACAAGCAATCTGAATAAAAATCAGATCTAACCATGGAAGGAAAAAAAGAAAAAAAGATTTTCTTCAAATCTTTTTTTGTGTACAATGGAATTGGAAGCATGCTCTAAGAATGGAGGGTCATTCTTACATGTCATACTAAAATTCTTGTGAAAAACATGCTGCCAAAACTTGTTTTATGTCAGAGATAAGTTTCAAAGTTTTCATAGCAAAAAGTTTTAGAAAACAGTACCAGACAATCCCAAGATATCTGGTTCAACCATACATACATAAGCTCCACGTCATGTACAATACATAAACTGATGTACAATTACTGAAAAACTATTCTCCTTCCATTTTGTCTAATAATTCTCCACTTAGTCACCAATTTTTGACTCCATATAAAATTCTATTACATTAAAAATGCTCAAAGTATGTTCTTAGAGCAGAAACTCATGTTCAATTATAAAAGGGTAAGTAGCTTACTCACCAGAGAAAAAATCAGAAAGAACTTCCATGACAAAGTAGATGGTTGATGATATGGCCACACATAATAGACCAGAGTATCTCGATCCACCCCATATCCACAAAACAAACTGTGTTACCGGAAATGTCTCTATATCAGGTATTTTTGTCCCTTGCTCCTGCAAAGAAATACAAAATAACCATTGTTCACTTCTCTATTTTTTTCCCCTTTCATTCATACTTCAAACACTAACGAAAAGAGCCTATGAAAACAGATAATGAATTACTCCAAAATGCCCGAAACACTTTTTTCCACGCATATTTTTTTTGTCTAGTGTTTGCACAAAAAAAGGACTCAATTGTTAATCACAGTGGCCGATGTGTGTCCCAACAATCTTCAGACATAAAAAACACCACTGATTCCCCAATTCATTTCCTGCTGCTCTGTTGATAATATCAGCTTTAACTTTCTTTCTTTCTATCCTTTTTCGTTTACGAGCCAAAAGGCTGGGGTTACTCAGCTAATTTCTTGTACTAGCCCTCCTTCAAATATGGGAAAAGTGAAAAATGAAAACTGCTCTTTTGCCTAAATGGGCGACAATTAGAATCTGAAACAGCGAAGTTTGAAAGTTTCTGTCAAAAATAATACCACACATCTCCAGCATTCTACTATAACTCCACTTAAATCGTTCTAAATAAAAAATCAAAACATTGAAATCAAATTTCCACAAATCACCAATAAATTAAAGAATGGTTACAAATTGAAAGAACGAAAAGAAATAGAGAGTAAAAATACTCTAGGTTTTCTGCGAGAGTGAGACACGGAGAAGATGTTGATCTTAGGCTTCAAAAGAGGAGCTATCTCCTCTGAGGCCAAGACGGCACCGTCGCCAATGATTTCATCGGGAACCAGTTCTGATGCTGAAGCGTCGCACACGATCAGCTCCACCGCATCGTGATCTCCGTCGCTGATCTCCGCGGACGCCGCCATCAATTTTAAACCCTGGCTAGAAATCGATGGAGCCAGCGAAAGCGAAGAGGAAATGGTTTTTCTTCTTCCAGTCGCTTGAATTGAAAGCTGAGCGTGATGCCTAAACGGTCAAGTTGGTGTGCATCGTTGACGTGTCCCTTGGAAACTTCTGTATTGGAATTTTTAAACTTTATAACTAATTTTATTTATGTATGGCTAAATCATACGAGTCCCTGAACTTTTGGTCAAATCTAAATTAGTCTATTAACTAAAATAGATTTTAAAATACTACCTTGAACTTTCGTAATTGTTTCGGTTAGTCCTTATGCCGAGAGTTCTGTCATCGATCCATCAAAATATCTCTTAAATTAAAGTTTATTTTATCCATCTTAAAAGCAAAATATAAGGAAAAAAAATGTATTTAAGAGCGAACTTGTGATAGATGGTTGGTTCTTTATTTTCCCCTTTAAAAATTCTTGACTCCCCTTTATATTCATAATTCCACGATTTCAAGGGTGCTATAGTATGGTTATGGTTGGTTTTTAAAGTATTTTTTACTTAGAAATTCATCAAAATAATTTTTTTTATTTTTTAAAAATTATTTTTGACATCATCACATCAAAATAATCTAAAAACACCAAAAAAATATTAATTTGAAGTAAAGAAAAAAATAAATAAATTTTTAATTTTTTTCAAAAACGCTTTTAAAACGCAAAAACAAACAGGGCTAAGTGTAAAAAATTTTAATTTTTTTCAAAAACGCTTTTAAAACACAAAAACAAATAAAGCAAAGTTTTGATTTTTCAAATTCTTATCATAAAAAAATAATTCAATTTCCCCATCTCATGTTTTTTCATCACATCTTTTTCCTATATACAAATTTCATCATGGATGAAATATCAATTTCAATTAATTGACAATAAATCGTTTTGTTAATTTACTTGTTCCATATAAGATCTGAGTGAACTCAATCAAACTAAAACTATGGTTACCATCATTTTCTTTGACTCATTATGTGTGTTTGGTATTGCGGTAACTGTTGTGGTTATGGTTTGAAAAAAATTATTTTATAAAAAGTACTTTTAGTTGAAGTTGATTTGAAAAAATAGATGTTTGGTTAAAACTGTGGTTGAAATTGAGGTTGAAGAAAAAATAGTTTAATATGTTTGGTTAAGAATGCTTTTGAAATTGAGATTATAAAATAATTTTAAAAAATATATATTAATATTGATGGTTTTTAATTTAAATGTTGTAGATGTAACTATTGCTATTATTTCATGAAATATATAATACTTTATATAAAATATTTTTTATTATTCCATTAAACCATCTACAATTCCATTATGTACAAAATTCATCCAACAAGAACTACAGTTTTCATAATTTTTTGAGCGTGTAATAAAATTAGATAAAATATTATCAGGAATAAAATTGATTTGATATTACAATGCGAGTAAATTTAATTCACTATACACTAGTTTTTCGGGGGGGAAATATTGTTTACATGACAATGCGAGTAAATTTAATTCACTCTAAACTAGTTTTTTTTTAAATGTACAAAAATTAAACACACCGAGAAAAAAAAAACTAACTATTTAAGCGAACAGTGCAAGTGAATTGCACTTTGCACATAAACGCTGAAATTCAAAAAGCAGCCAGGAGCTACTTCGCCAAATTCGCGTGCAAAACGTGAATTATCATGGCTCGACTAAAATTAAATTATGTTTTTTACGTAACTAAACATAATGTTTGCTGTGATTGCTTCAAAGGTAGAAGCAACCACGCAAACACGCAAACAAACGGCCTCTAAATTTAACTACAAGAACAACGATGGTCAATTTATATATATAAAAAAAAAACCCAGAAATTAATAATCCCTTTTCTTTCTATTTTGCCTAGGAATCTACTACACCGTATTGATAAAAGTGTGGTCAAGCCAAAGTATTGTTTAAACCTCAAATTCACGGGTCCAGTGTAACTAGTGACTAGACATTGAAGAAAACCAGCAAAAGTAAGAAGATTCGAAAAGGCTTAAACTAGACTGAAAGGTGAAGAAATATTTTTAATTAGAATTGTTAAAAAACTCTAAAAACTTATGTTTTTCTCAAGGTTGTTATGAGTTTGAAATGGTAGAATATTAGATTTTAATGATTGAAAACCTATAAAAACAAGTTTTTGAAAAAGATTTTCCAACCTTATAATTAAATCTGTTTGGGAGTGTAGTTGCGGTTGTTTTTCAAAATGTTTTTTTATTCTGAAATGCATTAAAATGATGTTTTAAAAAAATCAGCACATCAAAACGATTTAAAATATAAAAAAAATTGATTTTTTTAAAAACACGAGATGACCCTTATTTCTAAACACTTTCTATATATATATATATGTGTGTGTTTAGTAAAGAATACTTGAATTTAAGTGAGATATCAGAAAATAACTTACCTTGAAATTAAAAGTTATTTATAAAGCCTTAACTCATGTGGGTGGTGTTCATATAAAAGTAGCATGGACAATGAACCTTGTCACGAATAATCTTGAATTAATGGAGAATTAAAGCTCGAAGATACAATTGAGATTTGCAAAAGCTTTCCTAATATCGTGCGCATGTGTGCTGTAGTAAAGAGACCAACCTTGATTAGAGAAAAGTGTATTCAAATATAGTAATTGATGAAATCAATTTTTTTGGACTTATTGGGCTTTGGATGTTTTGGGCTTATTGGGCCATCAATGTTTCTAGGAGCCCAAAAGGATCAAATCGTTTTTTCAAAACATAAATGCTTCGAGGATATAAACCTCGAGATTTATAAAGGATATGTAAGAGAGTGGTTGTGATTGTTTGTGGTTCTAAAAGCATGGTAGAGGTGATGACGACTCGCTTTTGAAGATGATTTTAGCTTGTTTGTCTGTTTTTTATATTTTAAAAAAATTAAATTTATTTTAAATTAATATATTTTAGTATTCTCATATTATTTTATTTTAATGTAATAATTTAAAAAAATAAAAAATAATAATTTTAATATATTTTCAAACGAAAAAAACTTTAAAAAATAATTATTACTACAATCTTAAAGATTCATTTATTATTTTTAGGTTTTAAGAGAGAAAAAGATGAATTTCGAGATAGGATTTTAGATTTGGAATTTTAGGATTTTTTCTTTCGTGTTTTTTATTTTCAATTTTTTTATGTTTAATAATTAATAATAAATAAATAAATAAAAACATGGTGTTGTGTTGTGGGGCCATAATGACATGTGGCACGTAACGTGTAATGTTTGGATGATAAAGTGCCATAAATGCTCAACACTAACCGCGTTATAACGGGGACGGTAACAAAATGAAAAGAAGAGGGACCCAAACAGCATGAAGAAGAGTACAAATTCTTAATCAAAACAATATGAAAAGTACATGAATCATCAAATTAAAGGCAAAATCTGATAATAAAAATAAAGAAAAACTCATAGCGCCACTTCCAGTTAAGCGCGCTCTATATTCCTTTAGAAGTTTCACACCAAGTTCACTTAATTTCCAGTTCGACGGAAACCAGTGAAAACAGCCGGCGAAGACGAAAAACTTACTTTTCAACATAATGATTCAATGGTTTGGTTGGTGAGGGGCAGAAGTCTTCGAAGCTCCTTTCATGGTATTAGGGTTTTGCCCTAGAATAGTATTTGACAGCAGTGGTTAATTTCAAGCAGCAGTAAGCTTAATATGCTTTTAACTTCGCTCTTGAAATTTGCTAGTACACAGACAGACACTATATTATTATGTCCGTCGCACCACATATCTGTGAACTAAAAAAAGCCATGAAGCTTTTGCCGGTCCACATGAAGTTAAGGCTACATGTGCTCGATCGCCGCCAGCTCGTCAGAACATCGCTGTTGGAGACTAGCTGTGGTGGATAGTTTACGAGCAAGATCTAGCAAAAATCCTCTGAGCCACAATCTATAGTAAATGTAGAAGGTATACCAACCAGCAATTATAGATTTGGTATGCCCGTAAGTCTTAATTCCTAGGAGCTTGGACGTGACATAGGCAGCTGGTTCAAGCACTTGATGCAAGGAATTGCATCCCATGTTAGGTGGCAGAAAATATTGGCTGGAAACATGAGAAACCCTAAAAAAATCAATTTGATAAAGCAAATGCATTTCTCATTTAGCTCCTTGATTCGGATTACCAAATTACATAAAGGAAAGTGTTCAAATAAAGGGTTTAGAACAAACCAAATCATTTTATTCGTATAAAGCATGAAGTATCGATAATTAAAATTATGATGGATGTAATATTTTAGATTTTATTAATAATTATTTATAGCAGCGTATCAAAATAATTTAAAATCTAAAATTATAAAAAATTAATTAATTTTTTATTAAACACATTCCCAAACGTTACCAATGTAATATTATAAATTAATTATGCTAGTTTAGTTAATTCTCATGAAAAGGAAAAACAAATGTTTGTAGATGTGAATTTATATATTGCACGCATGTTGATTATGAGCTTAATCAACTGAAAATTAGAAAATCTTTTTTATATATATAATTAATGAAAGGTTTCATTAAATAAATATATTATTGGTAGGTCTCTGGTGACTGGAATCGC
>Ga0325405_1005776_pt1 | contig 12547 bp, 10 predicted proteins | sample PopdelMetagenome_21_FD_205663 | JGI IMG/M metagenome (GOLD analysis project Ga0325405, IMG submission 205663) | Populus deltoides microbial communities from Bellville, Georgia, United States - Xylem-Control-R2 | ecosystem: Host-associated > Plants > Phyllosphere > Stem > Wood/Secondary xylem...
TATCAACTATCAACTATCAACGTTCATACATACAAATTTATACATATATAAATTTACAAAATTAATCACAACTTCGAAATATAATTGATAACAATTAAACAAGACACTTAAACAAGCTATTAATTATTTATTTCATCACAACGACACATTTAATTCGGTGTAATTCAAACAAAATTTCAACAATTTACAAACAAATATAATTTGACAAAATCTAAAACAAACTATAACAACTACAAAATTATACATTCATACTACAAGTTTCTTTGACAAATAACAATTAAACAAGTACAAACGTTAACAAAATACATATACTAAAACAATAAAATTCACAATTAAATATTAAAACTAAAAAGGATAGATTTACTTACAAAAAAATGATAAAATCTACAAGAAACGGATATTGTGACCACATACAAGATATAAGAAACTTGAATGCTCGTGTTGAGAATAGTGGAGAGTTTGGGATGGGTGTTTGGCTGCAGTTTGGGAGGGGAGAGATGGGATGAGAAAGAAGAAGAAGGAGAAACAGAGGAAGAGAGTGTCGGCAGGGTATATAATGGTTTTTTCCGACGGCATCACCGACGGACGTATTCCGTCAGTGATTCCGTCGGTGAAAGCGCCACATCACTGTACTGTTGTCTCAGTTTGAATCCCTCGGTAATGTTCGTCGGTAAAATCGCCTGACGTCACCATGCCGTTGTGTATTTCCAGACGAACTGTATACTCCGTCGGCAACACCGTCGGTATATACCGATGAACATATTCCGTCGGTATATACCAACGGAATTACTGACGGAATAAATCCGTCGGTATATACCGACGGATTTGGAGACAGAATTATTTCCGTTGGTATACATTACCGACGGAATATTTTCATCGGTAATTCTGTTGCTTTTCTCCGGTTTTCTGGTAGTGTAAGTCGTTCTTGGATGTAAAACCAAGGAAATATATGAGCCACATTCACAACTACTTGTGCATATACATGTTGTGAAAAAAATAAAAGAGAGACAAAGAGAGAGGGAGAGGGAAAGAGGGAGAGAGACTTCAGCTGGCCTACATATAGGTTATAAGATTGCATTTCTTTTTTTCTTATCTATAAAATCTTCCCATCCTTCCCTTCATTTCTATTAAACCTATACATTTAAAGAGTATAGAAGAGTGTATAAATGGTAGGTTCCTCATCTCATAAAATAAAATATATTTGTTATTTATGGATCCAGTCTTGGGAAAGAAAAAAAGTTTTTAGAATCAGGAATTCATCATGGTCGAGTAATGGGAAGCTGTAAAAATCTTAGATTAGATTTAAGTCTTAATATGTAAAAATTTATGTCTTTGGTTTTACTCATACCATAATATTTGTTGCTTTGTTATTTCTTATATTTGCTTGAGTGTGTTTTAGGTTTTTTAGTAGTAACTATTTCAGGTGATGTGTTATATATCCTATCTGAAGCGAACCCTAGTGGAATTTAATGGAATTTGTGACCCCAAGATCAATCTAATCCAAATTTGTTGAGATTTGAATGAGCATATCACAATGGAAGATTTGCTCTAAGGCAACAAGACTAAAAACCAACTCGATCACAACTCCTACACCTAGAGATGAGCAAAAGAAGTATAAATTCACAACAAAGAATGGTCAGTTCTTTGAAGAGTTGAAAGTTCAATCAAGAACCAAGATTGAGCAACCCAAAGTCGGCTACAATGCTAAAAATATCATCAAAAGTCTAACCTAAAATAATTCCTAAAGAGTATTTAAACTCCAAGCCAAAACCCTAGTTTTCCTAATGGGTCTCACATAAACCCAATTTAAATAATAATCAACCCAAGCTAAAAATAACCAAAACTAATTAAAATAAACAAAATAAACAAGTCTAAAACCCAAACAAAATGTCTCCTCTCAAAATAAATAAAATTTGATAGCCCAATTAATTAAATAAGACAAGTTTGTTATTTCCGCATTTTGTCTGGCAGCAGCAAAACCTAACTTAAAACGGATGGTTCTCTCTCTTCGTAATGAATTAGAAAGCGTGCCATATACCATTGGAAAGGTATAGAAGTCTAGTTTCCATCATAACTAGAATCACATCAAAATTAGATTTGTAGCTCCAGTTATTACCAAAAAAGTAACTAACGGTCAAACTATCCGAATCTAGTCTTCTTCTCCTAATCCTTGTGTAATGGTCTTGGTTCCACCAACAAGCCCCTCTTGAACATGAATCAGATTAATCAAGGCTTGCTCTTTATTATTACAAATCCTTTTGAAGTCCATCTTAGCCCATGTATCTTAAAGAAGCCCATTGAAAGCTTCTTTGAACTTCTTAGCCCTAAGCCTAGTAATTAGACCAACCGAAACCTCCAATGGATCCTTTGATGGTTGAATCACATCACTTCTTTTCTGACTTTAAAAATTGAGTACAATGTCTCATTTTGATTTGGGGAGAGAATAGTTTGTGTGTGTGTGTGTGTGTGTATTTGTTGTATTAAAACCATTTGATGGAACTGTTATTGTTAGGATGACAAAATAAGAAGGAATTTTATTGATTATTGAGACACATCCTAGTAAATATTTTCCAATGGTTATTTGCAAAATTCATAACAAGGTTTTATCCTATGCTTCTTTTTAAATTATTCAAGTTTATAAACTTTCACATTGTTATCACTTAATTCTGCTTATATACTTATTTACCAAGTATTTATAAACCATCATTTTGGTTTCATAAATAAGTTTAGTTTCATAGCTTTCATAACCTAAACAATTAAGCTAGAAGAGGTATCTTAACACCTAATACCTTAAGGTCAACTGACTTGGGAGTTATTAGCCCAATGCTTGTTATATGGGTTGAGGATCAAGCTTAAAGGAATCAAACATTGTAATATCTACATTTAAGTATTTGCAACTCAAGTTACTAAGCTGGTAGAGGTGTTTCAACACCGAATGCTCGAAGACCAACTAGTTAGAGAGTCATTAGCCTCAAGCTCGTTGCATGGGTTAAGGATGCATTGTGTATCAAGTTATGTTATTAAAAAAAAAAAGTAATATATATCCCAACCCAAGAAAGTTAACCTTAGAAAAAAAATATTAAAACAATTTTCTTTTTCCAAGCAAAGCTCTATTGGGTTTCAATTTGTTAATAATATTAGGAGAAAGCTCGCAATATTTCGTGAACAATGGCCAGCAAACGTAGAAACCACCTCTGAAGTTTATTTCGTGAACAATGAACAATCCAAAAGGAATGTCAGCATTGATCACACACACACTGACAGCCCGTGAAAGCTGCCAAACAGATGAAATCCCCCATCATTTGCTACCGTACAAACACATGATCATACGAGCATCATCACCCTTAATCCTTTGTTTAGATCTAGTCATCGCAAGATTCTTCCTAAGAGACCACTTTTTGGAGAAAAATAAATTGTTCAGGTGAAGAGACCACCTTCATGGGTGGCTCGAGAGAATACTTGCCAGGGTCAGCATCATCACTCTTAATCCTTTGAGAAAGCAATCAAAAATCAAAACAGCACTTTTGACTCGAGCCACTCGTGAAGGCGGAACACAATGATTAGCAGCAAGAAACACGTCATGGGAAAGTCAAAATTATAAGGGCCAGAAGAGACCAGGGAGCAGAGTCAAACCACACAAAAAAGCATGGAGAATCATTCTCCAAATACCTCCTCTATTAGTCAAAAGATAATAACCCCAGTGATGTTGCAAGAAAAGCATGCGGGAGTATTAGACGCTGCTAACAAAAGCATTTAGCTGCCAAGGGTCAGACTATAAACAAGATGCCAAAGGACCTAAAAAATCTTTTCTGTGGTCAAATGAACAAACACCATCCTAATAAATGATAGGTAAATGAACAGCCATCACAGCACAAGCATTAGGGGAAGAAATCACTTCATTGAGCATGAAAATATTTGATAAGTACATACCACCATATGAGCTCCAGGGCTGCTGCTCCTGAAACTATTCCTTTGGTTTTATCCTAGGCTAGATCTAAACAACAGCTAAAAAGGGAGCTAATATTTAAAAGCTAGAAATGCAAGTGATTACAACAATCTAAGCAATTCCACACCAAATTGCCCATCACTTCATCCTCGCATCCTCAGCCGCTCCTCGTCATCAACTTACTCGTCGTCATCTTCCTCCTACAAAACAACCACCAAACAAGATTATCAGCATAAAACTCTCAAGAATCTCGGAAAAAATAATACATGTTGAATCAAGTTTGGATTTGAAAACCACCTCTCCATCACTCTCATCTTCCTCATCTTCGTCATTCACTTCCGACTTGGACTTGTCAGATTCATCATCATTTCCTCCAGCCTAACATCACCCAGAAGAAACCAATCATTTTGACAGCAAACAACAATCACTCTCCATAGAAGCACAGTTTCCAAAAATAAAAGGCAATCAAGGACAAAAAGGGTACCAGTCTTTTGTTGTAAGCCGCCATGTCCTTGTTGTATTCAAACTTTCTCTTCTCGGCCTTAGCCGCAAAAGGAGCTTTCTCCTAATATTATTAACAAATTGAAACCCATAAACAAATGACCAGTTCAAAAACCAAATCGTGATATATTAATTATTATAAACCATACCAGTCAGTTTTTTTAAATATTCTAGTTGGTTTAATAAGTATTTTTTCATGGTTTGGTTTTTTCAATATTTTTTTCTGATTTTCTTATTTAATTGATTTTGTCCTCTTTTCTTATAAAAAGCAGATAATATTAGGGTTTTTTTTGTGGGTGCTCTAGCTTTAACAGTTCAAACCCACATTGAATATGCCACGCGGTTTTGTGGGGCAGAAGAGGTATTGGCATAGCTGACTTTGGCTTGCCCCATGAGTAAATGCACTTGCTGTCATCTTTTGAGTCTTTTGTGTATGTTTGTGCCTCTTTTAGGTCAGCTCCTCTCTCTCATGAGGGCCTTTTTCCTATATATTGAGACCAAGCTAGCTATCTTGGCCTTACATGCTTGTTCTATCTTTAGAAAAGATAAAGCAATTTCAAGAGAAGAGAAGAATTAAAGCAAGGGTAGTGTTCTTACTCGAGAGAAAGAAATCTTGGAGGCAGGCTTGTGAGAAAGGAAGAAACAGAAAAAAAAGTGATAATGGGCAGACCACCTTGCTGTGATAAGATAGGAGTGATGAAAGGACTATGGACTCCTGAAGAAGATATCATTTTGGTATCATATATTCAAGAACATGGTCCTGGAAATTGGAGAGCTGTGCCTACTAATACAGGTGAATTAATTATATCAGTTCCTGTAATAATTATTGTTGTCTAGTTTTAATTTTTACATTTTGGAGCTAGCTAGGTGGTGTTAAGCTTTCTTGGTTAATTGACTATTAGGGAAATGCAATTGAAAAAATATATTCATAATTTTGTTTTGTTATGTGGTATTTTTCCTGACCTAATTTGTTGCCTTCTTCACTATGGGGTTTTCAGGTTTGCATAGATGCAGTAAAAGTTGCAGGCTGAGATGGACTAATTACCTCAGGCCAGGGATCAAACGTGGTAATTTTACCCATAACGAGGAGAAGATAATAATCCACCTCCAAGTCCTTCTAGGCAACAGGTAAATGCAAGCCAAAGTAATTTTGGTCAATTCTATTCTCTAATGCCAACAGTAGTTCACATATCGTGATTATTTAAATGATCATAATCTGAGAAAAAAGATAGCCTCAGTTTTACTGTACACTTTTGAGTGGCTTGAATTGGTTTCTGAAGAGTAATTAATGCGGGGCATTGATTATTTTGCAGATGGGCTGCCATAGCTTCATACCTCCCTCAGAGAACAGATAACGAAATTAAAAACTATTGGAATACACATTTGAAGAAGTTGAAAAAGCTTCAAGCAGGGCAAGAAGGTCAGTCTAGAGATGGGTTATCATCAACAGGTTCACAGCAAATTTCTAGAGGCCAATGGGAGAGGAGGCTTCAAACTGATATCCACATGGCTAGGCAAGCTCTAAGCGAGGCCTTGTCTCCTGAGAAACCAAACAGCTTATTAACTGAGTTGAAACCCTCCTGTGGGTATGAAAAACCAGCTCCAGCATCACTCTATGCATCAAGCACTGAAAACATAGCTAAGTTGCTCAAAGGTTGGATGAGAAGCGGGCCTAACCAGTCCCTAACAATATCAACAACTACTCAGAATTCCTTCAACAATATGGCTGTAGCTGAATCATTTTCTAGTGAAGAGACTCTAAATAGAGCAGACGAAAATGGCACTGAATTATCAGAGGCATTTGAATCACTCTTTGGTTTTGAGTCTTCAAATATAGATTTCTCCCAGTCAACGTCACCTGATACTGGCCTTCTCCAAGACGAAAGCAAACCAAATTCCAGTGCTCAAGTGTCATTGTCAGTGATTGAGAGGTGGCTATTTGATGAAGGAGCTATGCAAGGGAAAGAGTACCTTAGTGAAGTCACACCAGATGAAAATAATCTCTTCTAGACAGAGTGCTCTTCATTGTTGTTGGTTCTTTTGGGACTCTTCTGTTTAGATTAATATGCTAGTAAATGTTTCTGGAAGGGATTCCTTGTTTATGTACTTAGGGAATCTTTGGCTTTTGATTTTGCTCTAGGCCTAAGAAATACAATTTCACAGTGGCCTTATGATCAGTGCGAAGTTCTCTACCTTTTACAGCTAGACCACAGACAATTTATTACAATGTCATATTTCCTCGGTCAAGAAAACTATTTATTTCCATTATTTCTAAAAAGGAAAAAATAACTATGAGATAAGAAAATAATAGAAAATGTCAAAGGATCATGCATGGTTATACTTCTATATCTGTACCTTAATTCTGATCTGCTAGCTAGGGATGTTATCTTAGAGTTTAAATATTCCTGTAAACTAGCTTGATAGTCTATGGCGTATAATTATAAACCCTAACATAGTCCAACATCAATTTGTCTGTATGCAAGTGCAAGTTTGAGTTTGATTTCGTAAATAAAATTAGATTTTGGAGAGCACATATAATTTACAGTACTGTCGAGCCCTTTGGGTTCTCAGATTTTGTACGTTTTTTTTTAAAAAAAGAAGAAGAAATATCAGTAAAAAGACATGCACCTCAGTAATACCAGAGGGCACGAGCTTTTATTTATTGGTTGCGATGAAGAATGAAAGCAGGACTTTATCTTTCTTGTGATTGTGAACCAGTGCATGCCAACTTGCCAAGAAGGGGGGAAAGTCAACCAGCATGCAGCTTATATAATTGTAACCAATTAAAGTGATAATACTTCAATATTTATGGCAGACTTGCTAGCTCTTCAAATGAAGTTAATTAATGAGAAATAAATATCTAACTAATTAATTAACCCACGAGTTTTAATAGCTTAATTTAGATATTAATTGCATCTGTGCAGATATAATTCCTTAAGAGACATGTAAAGTTGTGATAATTGATAGTAATTGACAATAAAATAGAGACAGACACTAGCTCTAAACTATACATTCAGACCTGTGGCATCTTTCATATCAGAGTTTAGAGACAAGGAGGATATTGCATGCACCGTAAAAGTAAGAGAAAATAAACTAAGGCCCCGTTTGTTTGCTGGAAAGTAATTTTTTTTGGAAAGTGAATTCCGGGGAAAGTGAATTCTAGGAAAGTGAATTCCAGGAAAGTATTTTCCGATGTTTGGTAGTGTAATGGAAAATAAATTGGAAAACACTTTCTCGTGTTTGGTTATGTCATGGAAAATGAGCTGAACAAAAACTTATTAATGTTTTATTTTTCTCAAGTTTATTAAAATAATGAGGAACAAATCTTACAAATTAAAAAGTTGAATGAGAATGAAATTGAAAAAAATATAATTTCATAAATTATCTTAAATAAAATAAATAATAATCAAAATAATAGAGATCAAATCTAAAAAATTAAAAACAAAATAAAAGGTGAAGAATTAAAATAATAATAATTAACATTTCATAAATTATTTCAAATAAAATAAGTAACAATCAAAAAATAAGGAACAAATTTGATAGATAAAAAATTTCAATAAAAAATTGATAAGGAAAAAGCAAATAACAATTATAAAAATAAGGACCAAAATTAATATAAAAATTAAATTTTAAGAGATGGAATTGAAAAATAAATATTCAAAAGAAATTATATATAACAATCAAAAGTTTGAGGATCAAATTTGATATAATCAGCAAATAATGACATTTCTAAATTTTTCACAACTTCCAGAAAGTGTTTTCCGCCCAAATTTTTCAGGAAAACACTTTCCTGAAAACCAAGCCAAATTTTCCTTTGACTGGAAAGTGTTTTTCGTTGAATAACTTTTCTAATGGCAAACAAACACAAGAAAGTTTGGAAAGTGGTTTCCGGGAAACCACTTTCCGGAAAACAAACACAGCCAAAAGAGAAAACACTTTCCTGAAAAACAAACCAAATTTTTCTTTGATTGAAAAGTGTTTTCCGTTGACCAAAAAGTGTTTCCGTTGACCGACTTTTCTAATGGCAAACAAATACAGGAAAGTTTGGAAAGTGGTTTCCCGGAAAGTGAATTCCGGGAAAAAAACAAACATGGCCTAAAACGTAAGGGTGCACGTCAGTGGCATTGTGGTTGTAATAGTATAATTACGGATTTGCCTCAAGATCAAATAATAATTATTCTAGCTTATAGGGGTAAGAGGTGGTATTTTTTATTTTTTTAAATAGTGAAATTACTAAAATGTTTCTGAATGCACAATAAAATTACTTAAATAATCTTAGAATAAAATAAAAAGTTTTTTTGTTTTTTCAAGTTGGGTTTTTTTTATTTACTATTTTGTTGAGGGCATTATGACCATTTAATTTATGAATATATAGTAAACTTACTTAAATGCCCTTAAAGTAAAAGAAAAAAGCCTTCAGTTAAGGTTTTTTTTGTCTTTTATATTGGTTTATTTTTTGTGATTTGTTGTTTTATTTGAGACACTATGGTCTTTTAACAAAAATTAAATAATATTAAAATTTTAAAAGTTGTTGGTGTATGCATTAAATGTGCCAATAAGCATGGTGCCTCCCTATGGTAGAACCTGCCTTTCTGTCGTATTGTTAGATGTGCCACCGTGTCCTCTTCCTCATGACTAGGTGCATGTCGGTGATAATTAGGTGGTTTTTCACCCGTGAGCCTTTCTTTCTTTTCTTATTTTCTCTCTTTCCTCTCCCTCTGATTTTAAGTTTGTTATTTTTGTTTAAGCTTTTTCGGCTTCATTCCTTTGTCTTTTGATTTCTAATTTTTATCTTTGGCCCTTTTGTAAAAGTTTTATTTTTTTCAATTTAATCCTTCAATTCCAATTTGTCATGAGTTTGAAAAGTTAACAAGGGTTGATATCTTTTTTTTTTGCTTATTTTCTTTTCTGATATTGTTGTTCGATATATATTTTTTTAATTAGCTTCATGGTTTTTTTTTTAAAAAGTTATATTGGATTATCTCGACTTCATTACCTAAAATGTGAATTTAGTGGGTTAGCCTAGACTAGCTTGCCTGTTAATGCCCATATTACATGTCTATTATGCTGGCTTGAGTTGGCTCACACCAGTTTCTTTGTCCTTTTGTTACCCTATTTCATCATTCCATGTTTAATTGGCTAAAAATAAAACAATATCGTCTTTTCGCTTTTGGATAAAGGTTTTTCCCTAGGTTATTGTGATATATATAGACATGCTTCTGATTACTATCGTTGCCTACATTTTATTGGAAGAAAAGTGTGAACTCGTAGTGCAATGTGGGCCCTCATCTAGTTTATATTTAAAATGTAATGGTATAACAAAAAAAAATAAAACAAAAGGAAAAAACAATGCGGTCATAAACCCAGATTACTATTCACCACTACAATGTAATTACAATTTTTTCCTTCCCATAAAAAATCAAAGAACTAAAATTTATGGGTAATTTGGTCTTTCTATATGGTTCAATAGTCATTGTGAAATTAACCGGGGACAACTCGGTCTTTTCAATTTTCTAGAATAATGAAATTGCTTAATCACTGATGCAACCATATTATTCGATAGTTTTATCCATATTTACGTAGTATTTTTCCTATGTCATATATATGAAATGTCTTGATATTCTTTGTTTTATGTTTTGAAGGCACTTTTGGATGTAAGATTCAAAAAGAAGTAAACTGAAAATAATTGACAGATTTGACCTTTGATCGATGTTTTGGCAAAGCTTTAGCTCTAAAGGTCAAAATGAAGTGATTCCAATGGCATTAGAAAGCTAACATCCATACCTTTATATACATATATGGCAAGAAATTTTTTTTAAAAAAAAAAGAGCATGGAAATCACAGCCTTCAAAGACAAATCTTGCATTCTGTCAATGTTGACCTTCGGCCATTCCGACTTGAATATCTTGAGCTACAGAAGTCCATTTAATACAAACTTAATTTTTTTGGATTCCTGACCCGAAGATCTATTAGCCTACCAAAGGTCAGCAGAAAATGAGCTCATATGAGAGAGATATGAGTTTTCTAAGATGACATATGAATTTTACCAACAGACAAGTTTTGTGAAGAAATAAGTCCAAAGTACCAAAGAACTTCTCATCATCAGATACTCGATCAGCTGCTCATTCAATATTTCTATGAAGGATTGATGCTTACTGACCGCAATATCATTGATGCGACAAGTGGAGGGGCATTGGTAGATATGACACCCGAGGCTGCACGCCAATTGATCTCAAATAAGGCAGCCAATTTGAAATAATTTGGCACCTGTGGAGATTTCTCAAGCAAACGAGTAAATGAGGTAAGTCTTTCTAACATTGAGAATAAAAATAATCTTACTTCTCTTATGCCTTCTTTGGCTTGTGGAAATGTACAGCAGGTGAAAGTTTGTAGCATATGCTCGTTACGAGGACATTTTTTGGATATCTTCCCAATAATGCAAGAAGATTACAATGAACAAGCTAATGCAGTTGATGGAGCATTCAATGGACAACCTTAGTGTAAGTATGATCCTTTTTCTAACACGTACAATCCCGAATGGAGAGATCATCCAAATTTATATTATGGGAACCCGCCTCAACAAAGCAATCAAGGCCGACAGTTTTATCCCCATGGATTTCAGTCAGAATAGAATTATCAAGCAATACAACACCCTACATTCACAAATTCCAATGTTATGGGTTCATGGAGTGATGTTCTTCATGAGATGATGAAAACCTTGGCTTCTAACACAGTGACCTTGAACAAAATGTCATGTCTTTTCAATAAGAAACAAGGTCAAGTATTCACAACTTAGAGAAGCAAATGGGCCAAGTAGTTTCAAGTGTAGGGAAATTGGAAGCACAAATGAATGGAAAATTGCCCTCCCAAGCATTGAATCCAAAAGAGAATGTTAATGTGATCACACTGCGAAGTGGGAAAGAACTTAAAGAGCAAAGATCGAAACAAATTGAGATGGAGGAAGAAAAGGAGATAGAAACCAAATCAAGTGTAAGGAAGCAACATCCTTTTCCTCCACAAACTGAAACAACGACCAATACTCCAAAGGTAAGTCCTAACTCAATGAATTCTAGTTTTAAGAAAATTCTCCCTTTCCTACGAGTTTTTCTAGATCTAAGAAAGAGGACAAAGAAAAAGAGATTTTAGAGGTTTTTTTAAAAATGGAACTCAACATTCCTTTGATTGAGGCTATTAAGCAAATTCCTAAATATACAAAATTTTTAAAGGAGTTGTGTACTTTCAAGAGAGCTTACAAGCTAAAAGGCTACGAAATGTTAAGTATGGGTGAAGTTATATCTGTTGTTGTTTAAAAGAATCTGTCTTTAATGCAAAAAGATCTAAGTGCGTTTACTATCCCATGTGTTATTGGTAATGTTAGTTTTAAAAGGGCCTTATGTGATTTGTGTGCATTCATTAGTGTTATTCCTAAACATGTTTATGATTCTCTTAGTCTTGAGCCTTTGATTAAAACTAATATTCTAATACAATTTGTGGATTGTAGTTTTGTTTATCCACTTGGTGTGCTAGAAGACGTCCTAGTCAAGATTGTGACACGACCAAAAGATTGATGTCTTCTCCCAAGTGCAGGAGTGTCGAAATAATAAATAACCCGGCAAGACCGGGGTCGAACCACAAAGAGGTTAATTGTATAAATTATAGTTAACAGCAACACAATAACAACAACAATAATAGTAATAATAATAATAGTAATAATAATAATAATGATAATAATAATAAAGAAGAAGAAGTTGATGAGAACTTTGAGATGGAAGATTAACGTAAGGATTAAACAATGATAACAACAAATGTCAAGGTTAGAGGATCCACTAATGGTATTTCAAACAAGTATAGTATAAACCTTTTTTATTCAATTAGAAACCACACACAAAGGAGGTTCCAATCAGATTATAAATTGTTAACATGATTACATTAGTTATCTTATTCGAATAATGCTAATACTTGTAAATGTTGTTAGGCATTCATGATTATAACTTATGTTAACAACAAATCAAGTTCCTTTCATAGCTCAGGTGTCAGTTATACCATACAGTATGGGCTATGAAAGTGCCAAGTATTTGTTGTACCAAGTGTTATACAACA
>Ga0325405_1005783_pt1 | contig 12537 bp, 6 predicted proteins | sample PopdelMetagenome_21_FD_205663 | JGI IMG/M metagenome (GOLD analysis project Ga0325405, IMG submission 205663) | Populus deltoides microbial communities from Bellville, Georgia, United States - Xylem-Control-R2 | ecosystem: Host-associated > Plants > Phyllosphere > Stem > Wood/Secondary xylem...
AGGTATGCCCTACATTGATCATCTAGATGAATTAATCATCTAGGTATGCCCTACATTGATCATCTAGATGAATTATGTGAGAGTTGTGTTCTCAGCAAGCATCATAGAGCTAGTTTTGCCAAAGAGATCAACTGAAAAGTAAAATAACCATTGCAATTAATGCACACAGATGTGTTTGGTCCCATAAAGCCAAAGTCAACTGGATATAATAGGTACTTCCTTACTTTCATTAATGATTATAGTATAAATATTTAATTACTTTAAAGAGTTTAAAGCAACTATTGAAAAGCAAAGTGGATATAACATTATAACTCTAAGATATGATTACGGTGGAGTATATATATCACAAGTCTACTCAAAGAAAAGAAGCTATCTGTTAAGCCTTTTATACACAACAAGGCATTTAGCATTAGACAATACCATCATATACACCACAATTGAATGGTGTAGTTGAGAGAAAACATTAAAATATTCTTGATATGACAAATATCTACTTAAAGAAAAGAAGTTAGCTAAACAATATTGGGCCGAAGTTGTGTCATGTGTAGTGTATCTACTGAATCACTGCCCAACTAGAAGTCTGCAAGTTGTCACTCTTGAAGAAGCATGGTATGGTCACAAGCCATGTGTTACTCATCTTCGAGTCTTTGGTTGTATGGTCTATACAAAGATCCTAGATGCAAAAAGGACCAAACTCAATGATAAAAGTGAGAAATGCATCTTTATTGGATATAATGATAGAAGGATGGGATACAAGTTGTTTAATCCCATCACAAAGAAGGTGATTATGAATAGAGATGTTATATTTGAAGAAGATAAAAAAGTTGCCAATGAAATAAGGATAAAAAAAGAGTCAAATGGATCAATATTGATATGATCCTTGGAAATAAAGTGGAAGTACCAACAATACTTACAGAAGGTCCAATAATACAAATAGATGAGCCATAAACTCTAGTATATAGATTCCATGTATTCAACAGAAAAAAGCACGTCAACATTAGGATCATCATCATAACCATCAACATCCTTATAAGAAGAACAAAAAATGATGAGAAATCTAAAAGATTTGTAAGATCTCACTCAAGTCATGAAATATATAACTCTATTTTATTTCTTCGTAGATAGTGACCCACTTAGCTTTAATAAAGTTTTCACATAAAAGAAATGGATAGAAGTAATAGATGAAGAAATACATGCCATTAAAAAGAATGATACTTGGCAGTTGACCAATCTATCATAAAGCAAGATAGTAATTGGTGTCAAATAGGTATATCAGACAAAGATAAATGCAAAAGGCGAACTACAAAGATATAAAGCAACATTTATAAAGGCTACAAGTAGAGAGAAGGCATTAACTATGGAAAAGTATTTCTTCTTGTAGCCTGACTAGAGACATTCAGACTAATGATCTCACTAGTTGCACAACATAGATGAAAGATTTATCAACTTGATGTGAAGTCAACATTTTTGAATGACTTTCTAGAAGGAGAGATATATGTTGAACAACCATTTAAATATGTTGAAGCCGATAATAAAGACAAAGTATATAAGTTAAAGAAAGCCCTCTATGGTTTAAAGTAAGCTCTGCATGTTTGGAATACTAAAATTGACTGGTATTTTCAAGAAAATGGATTTAAAAAATATCAATATGAACATGCAATGTATGTAAAGGAAGAAGATGATGGAAGCATACTATTTACATGCTTATATGTTGATGATTTGATTTTCATTGGCAACAATCCTATTATGTTTGAGGATTTCAAGAAAAACATGGTGCAAAAGTTTAAGATAGCAAGCATTGGTCTAATGACACACTTTCTTAGCTTAGAAGTGATACAAAAAGAAGAAGGGATTTTGGTATCCTAAAGTGGTTATGCCAAAGATATTCTTGAAAAGTTCAAGATGAAAAGCCGCAATTTGATGTCAACTTCAGTTAAAAATGGAGTGGAATTGAGCAAGAGCAAAGTAGGAAATGTTGATCTAACTTACTTTAAAAGCTTAGTAGGAAGCTTTCGATACTTGACATGTACTAGATCGAATATACTCTATGGAGTAGGACTTATCAGCAGATATATAAAGACATTAGATCAGTCTCACTTGAATGCAGCCAAGAGAATTATCTGCTACATCAAAAGAACAATGAATGAAGGTATGTTTTATACTTCAAGTAAAAACTTCAAGCTTGTTGAATAATCAGATAGTGATTGGGGAAGAGATCTAAATGAAAGGAAAATCATAATAAGATTTGTCTTTTTTATTGGAAATACATCTTTCACATGGTCATCCAAGAAACAATGAGTAGTAACATTATCAAGTTGGGAAGTCGAGTATGTTGATGTAAACTCAATTGTAAGCCATTTAATATGGTTAAGAAATATGATGAAGCATTTGAGAATTCCTTAAGAAAATCCTATAGAGATTTATATTGATAATTGATCGATGATTGCATTAGAAAAGAACCCAGTGTATCATGAAAGAAGTAAACACATCGATATATGTCATCACTTTATCTGAAAGCATGTGAAGAACAAAAAGTTGAACTGATATCTTGCAAAACAAATGTTAAAGTTGCAGATATCTTTATAAAGTCATTAAAAGGAGAGACATTTATTAGATTAAAGTTCATGCTTGGAGTGACATCCCTCAATTGAGTTTAAAAGGAGAATTTGTTGTAGTAAACTCAAACCAGAAGATCAAGAATGACAACCACTAACCATTGACCGACAGCTACCAACTACAACCACTAATCGCTTTCACACTACCATCTACCATTATCTTTCACATATGAAACTTTGATTTTTCATGCTTTTATTTTGTGTATTAATCACAACTAAGTTTATGTTATTGAGTATGGAAAATAAAAGAGAGAAATACTAAAGAGAAATAGAGGGTGAGAGTTTGAGAGTTTGCGATTTTATGTAAGCTTGTAGTTTTTGAAATAAAACAGATTGTTATATCTTTTTTGAGTGTTTCAAAACCACCACCAGTGATTTCTCCCATTAACATCAAGTATGGAGTTGGGAAAGGTTGTGTCTCTTTTTTTTTTCTTTTCTCCTTCCCTTTTTTACCCTACACAAGTGTACTTTTTTTTTCTTTTTTCCTTTCCACGTTGTAGGCACGTCCCCTCTTCTCTCTTCACAATTTTTAGTCTCTCTTTCTTTTTCTTTATTTCATTCTAGTCCTCTTCTTTTATTTTTTTAATTTCTGATTTTTTTATCTGGATTGTTTTAGCAAAACTCAAAACATATAAAAAATAGGCGAAAGGGTAAAAAATTATGAAATGGCATTGGCCAAATCAAGTTGAATATATATATTGAAAAACAAGAGGTCGAAATTAGGTGATGAAATATATAATAAATACATGAGATTTTGGAAGTAGTTGGTAAACTATATATTACATGTATTGTTAAATGCAAAAGAGAGTATTCTTTGCCTCTAATGAGATAAAAAGCCTTTTAAAAAAAGCTGAGAGGTGGGGTCATCACTTGCGGCTTCTTGTTAACCATAGAAATGTCTCGATTGATGCCTTTCGTTCCTTAGTTAATTACACCAAATCTTTGTCTGATCATAGAAATGCTATGGTGGTACAGAGTAGTCTTCAATTAGATACATGAAAAACATAGATATTTTTAGTTCCGTAGAACCAAAGATCAAAAGTTATACCATAGATTAATTTTAGGAATAAATTGTTTCATTTTCTTTAAATTTCACATTTATATTTCCTTTTGGGTCATCATAATGTAATTCTCATGTTTTTTTTTTTTATAATTGTGCAAGCTAGTACTTTTAATCTTCAAAAATAGGTTGGGGATTAATTACTTTTAATGCTAAATTACTTAATCATTTCATAAATGGATTAATTACTTAATTATTTCATAAAAAACACAGAGATATATAAATCTTAATTTACTTAATTTAAGATTACCTTTAAATTATTATTTTTTGGCTCATATTTTATGATAATCTTTTAATGCTTAATCTTTTATTATAACATAACAATAGATTTGGGGACAATTTAGATGGATCATAAAATAAATATTATTCGGGAAAAAAATATATTTAGATCCAACTAACACCCACATAGCTGTGTGGGTCCATTTCTGGGGGAAAAAGTATAAAAAATAAAGCCAATTTTGCTAAACACAAGCCCATTCTAATTCCACCTCAGCAGATCACACGTTTAGGGTAACATAACCTGGTAGGACTTCTTACTTCATTGTCCTAATCAGGCTTTTTGCAGGCCACTCACGAAACTATAATTTCTTCCATCATCATCATCATTTAAAATATATTTTTTAATAGATATATATATTTTTATACAAAATGATAAAAATATCCTAACTTAACAAATTTAAACCCCTACCTAATTTATTAATGATTTGTCATATGATATTAAAATTCATTTTTTTCAAGGTTAATTTTTTAATAAATAAGGTTAGATTTAAATTTCTTTTCTGAGGGTGTTTTTGTTAGTTTATATGGAAATATATACTAGAATGATAATAAATTAAAGAATGAACTAAAATATAGAAACAGATTGGAAGCAATTAAATCTACAGGGATAAATTGGAGAGGAGTACTAGACATAAAACCCACTATGGAAGAAGAATTTAATTTCTAAAACAACTGGCGTGCGGATTTATTATTTGAGATATAATCAAAGTTCTTCTTGTGTACGTTATGGTTATAGCTAGGAAAACCCTCTTTAAACTGCTTTTCCTTCCTTCTTCACATGAAATTAGTGCATAAAAGGAATGGATAGTTATTCTTAATCTGTACATCACGTGGTTTCTAGAAGCTCAAATGCAAGAGAAAAAAACATATATACAGATGAAGTTAGTACATTGAAGTTCTAGTTAGGATTGAAATTCGCGAGGTTTTCGAAGACAAACGGGTATGTATGAAAGAAATTTAAGACCCAACAGGAATTCTTACCAAAGATACAGTCTCCAGGTTTGGTGAGCATTTTAACCACTCTTGGAAACCTTCATCCACATGTATTTAAATTACGAGATTACTATACACTAAATTGAAGCGGTCAACTAATTAAAAGTCTTAATGTATAGTGTCATCATCCAAACTTTTATATGCCAATCATTATTTCGATGATAAAGAAAATCTACCTTAACTTAATTTATTTTAAAATTAAGTTGTTGGGATATCTTTACCCTATTTGGATAGTCGCCAAATAATTCACGTTATTTGGATAGTCGCCACTAGCCTTTCATGATTTCGAATTAATTAATCACGACAATTCACGTTAGCTATATTGGATATATCTATAAGGATTCTTATTTTTTTTATTAACGTGGGTTTTCGAGCCAGCTTGAACGTATTTCGACTAATCCCACAAGTTCTGAAATTAACGACTATGTAAACCTCCAGTGGTCATCATATTAGTAATCACAGGACTCGAACCTGAGATCATGAGGATCCTTATTGTTTTTATAGGAAGGGGTGTGTATGCATAGGAGCACATAAAAATAGAAAATTCACAAGTTATACAAAGAAAAAACATGGGTTAATGGTAATTTATAACTACATTATCTTGAATGATCTTTAATGTTTTTTTTTATTATATTAATATAAAATGGTGATTACAAATGAGTTTCTTGAATACTATAAAGTGTTAAATTAGATGTACGTAACATTTCTCTAGTTTGATTACATCATCCTCTTATTAGGGATGGTAATGGAGGTTCCTTACTTTCTGCCCTAATCTTCATACATGCCTTCATTTGTATTGCACACGATCTACAATTCTTCATACCTACTTTAATTGAAGATCAAAATTCCTTTTTTATGATAAATTTCAATAAATAAAATACACATGCAAAAAAGTTTCATTTATATTTATCAGAAAATGATTTTACATAAATATTCAAAAAATTATAAATGTAATAAATTATATATAAATATAAATTCAGGTGTGGAGGTTTATCAAGTTAGACAATACTCTATTCACCTCCATACTTGAATGAGTTTGGTGTTTTTTTTTTTTTTATCTGCCCCCACCTTCATCTCCATATATGGAGGTAAAAATCTCTCCATATCCATCTTCGTTAAGATAAATGAAGATAAAGTTTTATAAAAAGGGGTAAAATTATTTGTCATATATTTTATTTAGAAAAGTTATAGTTCCATAATTAATATCTATCAAACATGTTAGGCGATAATATTACGAATAAAAAAAAAAACTAAACACTCTCATGTCACACAAACATACAGAGAGATGATGCAAGAACCGACGAGTGTTAATAATATATTGATGGGTATAGCGGTGATCAAGACCTAATGTTCTCATTGGACTAAAGTTGGGTTGGTAGAAATGGGTGAAGGTGGTTGGACAAGCAAGTTCATGGAAGAAACATATAATCAAATCTGGTGTAACCAAGGCTCAACCCCTCTCGCACCAAGATTTTGCCGTAAAAATATCCCCTTCTTTGTCTCATCATCATCGTCAAGGCCACAAATGTATGGTATTTTTGTAATATCCTTAAAACACTAGTGGCAATTTTGGTAAACCAAGTTTCTAGTCCATGCATCGTAATGGCATTTTAGAGAATTAGTTGTCGTAAGAAGATCAAGATTTCAGTGCACCGTCTTTGTCATGAGTGTTATCATGATTAAAAAATTTAAAAAAATGGACTACCCATAGCTGCTGCTTCTCCTTGAAGGATGATTTATAAAAGGACCATCTCCCTCTTCTTGTTCTTATTGATGTTATAAGGCTTTGTCTGCGAGCATCATCCGTACTCTCTGGGGTTTTTAATACTGTCCTGTCTGCTTAATTTTAGCCAGTGTCAGCATTGAAAATGGAGGAAAGTCTTCCTCCTGGATTCAGGTTCCATCCAACAGATGAAGAGCTAATTACTTGTTATTTAACACGCAAGGTTTCTGATATCAGCTTCACCTCCAAAGCTGTTGTGGATGTTGATCTCAATAAGTGTGAACCCTGGGATCTCCCAGGTACTTCTTGCTTTATAATTCTTGCTATTTGCTTCCTTGCATGTCTGGAATCAAGTCATCTTTCTCTTAAACTTTTGTTTCAGCTTAATTTTGCCTACTGTTCTCCATTAATGGTTGAGGTGTTTACCCTTTGATCAATATTCTCCTATATATATATGGTTTCGCTATTGTCATTCCAAAAATTGATGATCAATGGAGAATATATCGTGGACAAAATAAAAATAAAATATATCCCACGTTTCTCAAGAGATAAATAACTTAATTTAGAAGCATAAATTTTAAAAATCCATCCCTTATTAATTCCTGTCATTTTCTTTTTAATATTATTTTTTTTTTATAAACTCCGAGCATCAAATAATTAATATTTTCAACCAAATTTCATTAAGACAGACACACTTTGACAAGTATTTCTGATGATAATTAGTTTATTTTGCATAGAAACAAATGAAAATGGAGGTGGAATATATATATATATATTCCTCTCGATTTTTCTCAACTCAATTCTCACTCCGTTTTCACAAGTACACTGTTTTGTGAATTCAAACCTGAAACTTTATTAAATAGAGGAGACATGCCAGCAGGCTACAGATTAAGGATTACTTACATAAACCATAAACGATTAGGAGATCATTGACGACAATGCATATTCATGCTAACCATAAGTACTATTCTTTTCTCTCTTCCTTTTTTCTTTGATTAACTAGTTTCGTAGTGGAGAAATCAAATGAATCCAGAAGAAAACTCAAAGATCTGTTAACTAATAATCTTAATATTGTGTACATGTGCTAATGGAATTATAGAATATTAAATAAATATTAAAACATAAAACAAAATAATTTTAATGTTTTATATTGCTATAAAGTTCTTGTATATGAAAGGAAAAAAGATTATATTGTTTATTTTTTTTTTTGAAAAACAGTAAAAACTTGAAAACAAAATCTGTTGAAAACCTCTTCTCCACACTCAGTACGAAATTGAAGTATTATTTTCTGAACAGCTTCACCTCATGATTCAAAATTAACATGTATACATGGTGCAGCCAAGGCATCCATGGGGGAGAAAGAATGGTACTTTTTTAGCTTGAGAGACAGAAAATACCCAACTGGACTTCGAACCAATAGAGCCACTGAAGCAGGCTACTGGAAAACCACAGGGAAAGACAGGGAAATCTTTCGTGCAGGAGTGCTGGTAGGAATGAAGAAAACCCTAGTGTTCTACAAGGGTAGAGCCCCGAGGGGTGAGAAAAGTAACTGGGTTATGCATGAGTACAGGCTAGAAAACAGGCATCCTTTCAAGTCCACAAAGGTAATGCATATATACTTGGCATAATTTGACCAATCCTTACAGCTTTATTATCAGTCCATGCCATGTTCTATTTGTGTTTTATAAGACTAGCTAATTTCTTGGGTGTTTCATTGTTACAGGAGGAATGGGTAGTTTGTAGGATATTTCAGAAGAGCACAGCAGTCAAAAAACCGCAGCAGGAACCATCCTCTCAGCAATCTCTAGGGTCTCTATGTGATACAAACTCAATTGTCAATGATCAGTATGGAGATATTGAGTTACCAAACCTAAATCGTATTGCCAATTCATCAAGTGGGTTCAGTAATATTTCGGCACACACTTACAACAACGAAAGCAATGTAAATATGAACTTGAACATGAATTGGGCTGCAGCAAGAGAAGCAGCAACTCTCCCTTCACTCTCATGGCCTCCAGGATTGCTAAGCTCAAACCTTACAACGAATTCTTTGTTGCTTAAGGCATTGCAACTTAGGAGTTATCAACAAAGAGAAGCTACAACTACTGATTACTCGTTTCTGACAAATGGGAATATCGTTCATGAGTTTGGGACTGATTTAGGTTCAAATTTCCAAGCATCTTCTTCTTCTAAGGTTTTAGACTCAGTGCCACAGCCACAGCAGGAGCAACCATTCAATTTGGACTCCATTTGGTGAAGCTGTAATTAAAGTTAAAATTAACTAACATCTATCCTTTTTTATCTTCAAGTGGGGTATTTGAAACCGTGACTCAGGACAAACAGCTCATACCCAAGAATAATGTTGTAGTCAGATATTGTACACGTTGGAAATCTTTCTTATATGTTTGTGAAGTAGGGGAAGTTTTCCTAACTTTCAAGTGTCGAGTTGGTGCAGCAGTAATTTTACTTCAATGTCGAAGTGAGGGAAAATCCCTTGTTCTTCGTCACTGTTATATGTTCATGTTCCACTTCAGAACACTTCTATCTATTCGTAAATGTTCAACGTAAATTAATATTTCACCAACCTCTTCTTAATTAGAGGCAAACCTTGTTGCTTTATCCTTTTATTCTGTCAATCAAATAATTCGATTCCTCTTTCTCATGCAATTATTGGAAATTATAATCGAAATGTCCATAGAAAAATGCATGCGCCATGCAAGCTGAACAATCTAGGACAACGGAAATCCCTAATTAATGAATTAATCGATGGATCATCAAATTCTAACTTTCACAAAGAATTGCGATTGGAATTGTTTTGGGTGCTCTCCACACTCCAAAAAAAGCACGAAGAGCTGGGAACGTGGATGTATTCATGTCTTAATTTAGTAAAACAAATTTCTCAGAACAGTGATAACTTTCACCTGCCAGCTTCGATTACCGTACTATGAAGCCTGATGTACATAAATGGATCCCGTTAGAGCAATAAGGTTCATATGCGAAATATGAGGACATGTCCCTATAGCAGAGTGAAAAAAGGAGAGCATGGGAACCGAGGCCAAGAAACCAGCTGCTGTTGTCGTAGCTGAAACGTGATATGTGATAGCTGTCAAAGATACAGTTTATTTCTTCATTACTGTTATAATTGCATTGAATTCGTATATAGGGTTCTATCCTTATCTCTTAACTATAATGAACGCTCTACCTGTTACTCATTCAGGAGAAGACAGTTTCTTAACTATCAGTTTAATTCAAATTAAGATATAAAATGGTTAAATTTAGTCATGGTAACGTGTAATTAAGCTGGTTTGAGGGAATTCGAGTGTTAGAAAATATAGAAAATATGGTTGTAATTGTTTTTTAAAATGTTTTTTATTTAAAAATATATTAAAATATTTTTTTTATTTTACAAAAATCATTTTTGATATCATAGCATTAAAATAATATAAAACATCAAAAAAATATATAATTTTTATATAAAAAAATAAAAACAATTTGCACTGTGTTTTCAAACAGTATATAAAGAGAATTAGCTGGTTTATTGTGATAACAATTTTATTTGTAAAACTTAAAACAAAACTATAATAAATGACAAATTTGTTTAAATACAATTCACATTATTATTAATTTTTTAGTTTCATGTGTGGAAGTAAAAGTGCCAATCTTTGACACATACTTTCGAGGGATTAATTATTTTCTATGAGGGGTATTTTTCCCTCCTTTTATTCATTGCGAAATATTCCAATACTCTTCTGTTAGGTTTTAATTATGTATTTTTCAATTAATAATATTATAAATACAAGAGGATTTTTTCAATTTACACCTTTAATAAATATTGATACTTAAATTGTATTAAGTTATTAATTAATTGGTGTTCGTATATATATTAAATCAAAACCCTTTTTTATAGAATAAGATACTAAATATATAATATCATATCTTAAAATATTATACACTAAACCATACTAGCATACTAGATTACAATTCAAATATTATAATTACTCTTATAATTTAAAAAACTATCTTTTACATTCTAAATTTTATACACGTGCTAACATTTTTCATCATCCTATAAAAAAAATAAAAAATTATTTAATTATTTACAAAAATTTTATTATTATTCAAGATTAAAATACTCTTTTAATCTCGTATATTAAATATTACCCTGGTTGTTCCACCCATCTTCTTCCCCTAGACACGAAGCCTAACAGCCACCTTCCATTCTCTATGTTCTCTCACCAACCACGATCTCAAACCATAAACCCACAACAATCACCATTGACAAATGGATTTACACGCATTCATTATCCTCCTCTCAGACAATGCGTACGAAGCCAATCGTTAGCTTCTGCCACTGGTTGCTGCAGTAATTCTTTCTTTTTCTCCTTCTAGCTAGGTTTGTTAGAGGTGAGGGTGGTAGGAAGGGAGAAACTAATTCGCTCATGGCCTTAGTAATGGTTTTGGCTAAGCATAATGCTTTGATAGTTGAAGCATATGCAAGACTTTTGATACAATCTAGATTGCGTATCTTGAACCAGTCTTGAAGAGTAAAACTTGTAAACGATTATCAGTTATCCAAATGGTCAATTTCTTGATGAAGTGTCTGAATCCTAGGAGCCTATTCTTTGAGCTTGACTTGGTAATTGAGGAGTTGGATGAGTGCCAGTACAATAAGATGGCATATGTGAGTGGAGTTGCATTTAAAGCTTCGTAAACTACAAAGAAAATAGGTACAGAGAAAGGGCCAAAATTTGAGAAGAGTTCTGGTTCAATTCTGGTGAACAACAAATCGTCTCCTCGGATCACTCTTACAATTGATTAAAAACACTTTTGGATTTTGTTGAGAGTTTGGTGATTTTTCATTGCACTAACGAGTTTGGCAATTTTTGAGTTTCTAATTATACGGAAGAGTTTGGTGATTTTTTCGGTTTAGCTCATTTTGGCTCGGTTTTTTCTGGTTTGGGTTCGGTTCAATTCGGTTTTTTTGGTTTCAGGTTTATAACACCAAACCGGTCAGTTTTTTCAAAATTTTAATCTGTTTAATCAGTTTTTTTTTCACGGTTTGGTTTTTTCAGTTATTTTTTTCTGATTTTCTTGATTTAATTGGTTTTTTAGTTTTTTTCTCACCCCTAGGATTTGGTTTGTTATATGTAATTTGGACTAAACTACATGGGTAGTTTGGTCATTTTAATATATTGAAGAATTTTTGGTGATCCATAATGTATATAGTAATTTTGAAATGATAATCGCAATTTAAATCAAAATATATTATATTTTATGTAATATTTTAAAATTTCTGTTAACCCATCTAAAAAAATCTTAAACTTAAAAAAAATCTAATAGCTAATAGGTATATTAAGATTTTCGTCCAAAACATTCCTAAATAAATAAATATAATTAGCCCAATTCTCTTAGTATAAAATATAAAGATAAAAAATAAAATCATTCTTTGGTTCTTCAAACAAATCCTAACTCTTGATATTCTATTTTTCTCTCGTGATAGCAATTAGAGTTGTGATTTTTACTTGCTTAATTGTTTTTATTTGTTAAATTGTATCAAGGGAGGAAAGCTATAGTTTCTATTTTCTTAACAAATACACAACCAAACAAGAATTTAAGATAATTCTAATTTTTGGTGTGTGGAATTTTATATTTCTTATTATCTTTACATTTAAGGTTTTGATGGATTTTTGTGAATTATATAAAATTAAATTCTTTTTAGTTTTAATTACTTGAATGTTTAAAAATACCAATTAGACAAATAATTATCATGTATTCAATATATTAGTTTTATTTTGATTTTTAGTAATCTACAAATCAATTTTTGAACCAATAATAATGACTTGAGTTAAGTTTTAAGAGTAGGATGT
>Ga0325405_1005786_pt1 | contig 12527 bp, 9 predicted proteins | sample PopdelMetagenome_21_FD_205663 | JGI IMG/M metagenome (GOLD analysis project Ga0325405, IMG submission 205663) | Populus deltoides microbial communities from Bellville, Georgia, United States - Xylem-Control-R2 | ecosystem: Host-associated > Plants > Phyllosphere > Stem > Wood/Secondary xylem...
AACATAGCCCGATCCAACGGTGAAATACGTAGATATGGCAATTTATGTTTATGCTCTCAATGTACTCTCTCTCTCTCTCTCTCTCTCTCTCTCTCTCTCGTTTTTTTTCATTCGACCATCCTAGGTATTTTATATAGCAAATCTATCCATATTTACTAAAACACCCTTATATAAAGTCTGGGTACCTTTTTCGTTCAACCAAATGTCTTTTCTCAGTCCGCTTTTACAATACCATACGAAAAATCTTTCTCTCTAAAATTTATTTTCTAATAATTTGATACTATTCCATTTTATTTTATTTTAACTAACCCATCTCATTTTCGGTTCTAAATTGTCAATAATTTTATTAACATAATAAAATTTGATATGGGGTTTAAAATTTGATATAGGGTTACCATTTCTATTTTATTTCTCATTATTCAATTCATCATGGTGAAGTCTTTTGTTTGGGTTTTACATAGTTTCCACCAAGTTATTCATATATTTAAATTATAAATTTTCAGGGTTTCACAGGTTGTATGCATATAAATAGCAGCAATTCATGCTCTTAACATGTACTTAATATGTTGATGAGGGATTTATTGTTTTAATTAAGTCTAGTACCATGGAATTAGTGATATATAATACATAACGATTATATATAAACATAGACTCCTACATGTCATTATAATTGGATGATTATGAACATATCTAAATTAATTTTCTCGAGCTATCGAAGAGAATTAGGTGGTCAAAACTTAGGTAGCAGTTACAAATCTTCATAAATCCTTTTTCTGGGCACCACATATGTAGGCTTTTCCATCGTTTTTTCTTCATCTTGGATTACAAAATAAATTTTTTCTTGTATAAATTCCTACATTTCTAAATTAAATAACATTTACATATTTGTATAAGAAATCTTGAGTTACATTTAAGGGGAGTTAGATGAGAAAAGAATTTTCCAACCCCATAAGAAAAATAGAAAAAAAAAGAGCAAGACACATTAATATTACAACCATTCAACTAACAAAAACAAAATGACATTGGTTTTTAAATGTCCACAATCATCAATCATGCATAATAACATATTAATATGCATAAATAAATACATTGCAAGCTTTAATTATAATTATTGGCTTTGTGTGTAATTTTAAAATAATATTTCTAACACTTAAAAATATTGAATCAAATCCAATTTGATATTTTTCCAAACATAATAAATTTTATTTAATACAAATTTTGTTTTAAAAATATTTTAAAATTTAATAAGAAAATTAATCATATTAAAAATCTTATTTATATCCCAAACTAGTTTAGGATCAAATAAATAAAATTGTACGGCTTAAAAACTCTCTTTATTTTAGAAAAACTATTTTTATAAATAATATTTAATTAAATCCTAATCCTATTAGGATATTACAAAACTCAAAAAATTTGAATTAAATATTTTAATTCAATCCTAATCATATTGGAAAAATTAATTATATACTTAATTTAATTTAGGTTTCAATTTTAAAATATAAAATCAATATTCTATATGTGTAGAGGGGTAGAATTTTAATTCTGTTGAAAATATCATTTGTAATAAGGAATAAATTGGAGGGTTAAATTCATATGTAGCACCCCACTATTTGGAATTACACTTATAACCAAACATTTATCATATAGATATGAAAAGTAGGGATGTATTTATTTTATTTATTTTTTAAAATTCAAAAAATATTTATCTTGTTTCTTAAAATTCCATGATATTAAAGACTTATTAATTTCCTTCACTTAGTAGAAATTCTAGTAGAGTTTCCTCTTAAATTTTAACATTTCCATTTCTTCAATATTCCTTCTCCAATATAAACAATTTTTTACTCAACAATATAACATGGTAGCCTTAGGCATGCCCTACCTCATTAAGTCTTTAGCTCATCATTAACAAAATAATCTCCATCTCAACATTCCGTAATAACAAATATAACTCTCCGTACATCTAATTACATCAAACATGTGGTTTACAATATATATATATAAAGACAAGAAAGTAAATGTAAAACAACTAACTTTAAATGATTACAAAATGATTAATTACATAACAAAATAAGAATTACTAATCATACATAAAGAAGTGCATATGGAAAATAATATACCTAAATAACTAAAATATCACTAATGTCTATATCAGCCCTGCCTGGTAGTATATGATGGACCTGCAACACTTATAATAATATAATAATAAACTGATTAATAATCAAATTTATAATTCAGATCTGTTCATTTTATAACATGTTCAATAGCTCTTTACTATATGTATTTCCATATCATTTCCAATTTCAAGTATTCTTATTCTTTCATTAATTTTCAATTTAATCATATTCATATCATCACCAAGGACCATATATTCACATCTAAGTATCTATAGTTACATCCTAAACATCCAACTATGATATTGTCTTAATTCATTGGTCTCCGTCTGAGATTACAAACTACCAATATCATTGGTTTCCATTCAAGATGGTAGACGAGACAATCATTGGTCTCTGACCGCGATGGTAGACTACCTCATTGGTCTCTGTCCATGACAATAAACTACTCAATCATTGGTCTTCGTTCACAACGGTACACTACTCAATCATTAGCTTTTCATATTTTCTTTTTTAGTATTCCTTTTTTTTTTGGCTCAATTTCTATACTATTTCTTTCTCATTTTAATATATCATTTCATGTTTCACTTTCTTGATATACCACACATTACACATAGTTGATTGAGGAAAAATAAATACAATAATTTTAAAGAATAAGGTGCATAAACACCTACCTGTACCTCATATTGAGTGTCTTCCTCTAGTTGCAGAAAATGTCAATCTTGATGCCTCTCATGATTCCAAAAAAGATACCATTATCAATATCTCATCCATCTCATTTAATAAAAATTCATGAAATCTAAACCTTTTTATACAATTATTTTATATAACCCTTCTTTAACTTAACATATATAATTTCCTATTTTGTTTTCCATAACTTATATTTATATCCCATGCTATCCAAATTCCAAGAACATATTCTCCCACATAAATTTATCATATCCTATGATTAATCTGTTATATATGTATCCATTATGTCATAACACCATAATCTTGCATAATTGTCAACACTTTCTAATTATACACATTAACCCTTCAATGCCTCACTTACAAGTGATTCATAAGTTTATTTCATTTGTCATCCATGTGCCATTATATGTATAGTTTAATTTCAACATAGTTTCCATTTAAAAATTTCAAGTTATCCCTTTAATCATCTTACTCTATATACCATTTATTCCATAATCATTACACTTATAAATTTCTTTTATTGTTATCTCAATCTCTTTTTATACAACTATATATGTCCAAGTATAAGGTTACACAACTTCTTTTCCCATACCTTTATCTCATCAACACACAATTAGTCACAATTTATAAAAACTATCATCAACAACACAACCTCCTTAAGATTCATACATAGCTGGCCATAAAGGCTTTATTCTTTTTTATCCATTTATCTCATCAATTTATCATAAAACCCTAATTCAATACATTAGAAATTAAACTATAACTAGATACGATAATTAAATTCATTTCAAATTATTATCAATACATCAACATATGCTAAACACATACAAATAAGAAAGTATTAACTTTAGTTCCATAATTTCTCATTTTCCTCCTAATATGGTCGACCTTACACTACCATAATTTCACATTTCCCTTAGTTTTTTTTGTCCAAGAACCCTAATTCAAAGTTTAAGAATTTGCATAAAATCCATTTATCTTCACTTTAATTTGTATAGATGAGTTTAGAATTACTTATCATAAAATTAAATAAGCTTTGAATGCTACCCAATTATTTTTTCCACTCTTTCTCCTTCCTTCAATTGTCGTGACTTTACTCTCTAAAACTACTTTTTCTCTCACTTGATTTTCTCTTAAATCTTGTGTTTAATTTGTTTAGACATTCATTCTCTCATCTATCATACATTAATACATGATTTATCTTAAGGAATATTTATGTAGGAAGACGACAATGACGACGACAACAACAACAACAACAAGAAGGACTTTCTCCAAGAATTTGTCCAATCATGGTTGATGGTTTTAAAAGGAGGAAGAGTTGAGATTTTTACAAAAATTATAATTTTTCCACTCAGTCTTGCTCCATAAGTATTTTTAGGTATGTCCTTGGTTCTCGGTATAATTCGGTACTAAATTGACTGAATTCATTCATATTTTTCCCCCACTTATCTTTCAACAGTTTTATTTCCTTAACTTTAAATGTTTGTTGTTACTTTTTTATTATTTTCTCTCCCATAATTCTTTATCATTCTTGATAAAATTTCATACATTTTAAAGTAAAGGTTTACTATTCCCTGCCTATTTATCACTTATTTAAACTCATTTTAATTTTATTTTCTTATTTTTTATTTATTTTATTTTTAAGTTTCTAGGAGTTTACACATAAATTACACCCCAAAAAAACTATTGTAATAAATTATAAGGTGTAGGGGTAGAATTGTACTTATGCCTCTAAAAACCCTAAATTTAGCTATGGGGAAAAAATCATAATTATGCCCCCCATCTTCTTGTCTTTGTTACAACAACCTTCAACAGCGACAAGAGTGATGCCGCCACACCTAGTGGCAGCTCAGGGTGTAGTCCTCATCCTTCACTAAGAAGGAGCTACGTGCAGCTTCCATGGCAACACCTAGCACCATGCACAAGAAAGACCATAGCAACGCCTATCTCTGCGCACTAGGGATGAGCAAAAAAACTGAAAAACTGTTTAAACTGAGAAAACAAGAAAAAATAATCAAAAAAACTAATTAAACCGATTAGAATATTTAAAAAAAACCGACCGGTTTGGTTCGGTTTCGGTTTCATAAGCTTGAAATCAAAAAACCAAACTGAACCGAACTATAATTAATAACTGAGCCAAACCGGAAATAAATCGGGCCAAACCAAAATAAATTAGGCCAATTGGTTAGGTTTTGGTTTTTGCTCTAAAATAACCAAAATCGGTCAGTTTGAATCCGTTTCGGTTCGGTTTCGGTTTTTTTTAAAAAATAAATTCAGTTTGGTTATTTTTTTAGGTAAAATCGAACAAAAACTTTTCACCCCTACTGCCCACAACGATGACCATGGCAGCAGCGCCCATGGCAACCAATTTTGTTTTAGTTGTACTACTAATTCCAGCTAGATTTGCCAAAATAGTAACATGAGTAAAATTTATATTTTTTTTTGAAAAAAAAACCATAAGAGAATTATTTTTGGGATAAATAATTTTGAAGACAAAATTGATTCATAATTAACAGCAATAATAATAAAAGCATGCAACCAACAACCTTAATTGTCTAACAATGGCTGTGATACCATTATTGGGATTTTCAAAACATATACACGCAATGAAAATAGTAAAATTAAAAAAAAATAGGCATCTCAAGATCCTGTTAGATAAATTTAGAGTTGTTTAGGGTTTATACAAAGATTATCTAAAGATCAGATGTTTTTTTAGCTTTAAATAATTGTTTCAAGACTGGGTTATCGCAAACTACAAATCATCCAAGTGTCAGGCCTCTAAAAATAATCCATACAAACCACTAGTGAGAAATCTCTTAAACCCTTTTAGGACAGAGGAATTGTTATTTCTTTGAGTGTTAGCTCTTTTCTTTTGTGTTATTCAGGTGTTTTGTACTCTACTATTTACTTCATAGAAAAATAAGATGCATAACATTCTATTTATAGAAAAATATGAAACCCCTATAAATAGAAAAATATTAACTTGCTCTTTAATAATATCACACATATTACTTTAGGATAATTTTAGAAATTTATTTAATCAAGTCTCTACTTGATTTTTTCTAGGTCTATAATTTTAACTCTCTATATAAATTATATTATAATCCTCAATTTCTAAAATTTATTTACAATCAAGTCACACTTGATTAATCATTACATCTTAATTTCTAACCAATGGTTCGTTTGTATGTGACTCATTAGGTTCCTATAAGTTGGTCCAAATATAAATCACAATCCTAAATAAATTAAATAAAATTTATTATCAATTCGACAATTGATTAATTTATATTTGAAAATCAAGTACAATATCTAACAACATGTTATGGTCCCCCAAATATTAGGAAAGTCATAAATAGTTGACTTATCCTTTCAGTGACAAGTTTCTCATGTAATTATTATTCTTTCATAAAAAATATTCTGATTTATACTTATAACATAGAGTGTGTCTATTATGTCAATTCATGTTTGTTCTCAACATCATAGTCATTGATTTGTTTTAATAAGATTTGAAATTTTTTTTTCAAATCTCATTGCATCTTGCACAATGACTTACAATCAATACTATTTGAGAATATATTGAATATTTTTTCTAATTCACCTATAATGATGAATCTCTCTTGATTACTCAAACACTTTTATATAGTTCATGTTATACTCAATATTTGCTTATGTTGGTACCTTTGATTATGACAACGTGTAATAGGATCAATACATAACATTACTTATATAAGATAACTTAGTGATCTCAAGTCTAAATATCACTTACACAACCATCACGTAAGTCTTTCCATAGACACATGTGATCTGTAAACCCTAGGTGTAAATTTAGTGTAAAATTGAAGAAATGTTTTAAATCGAATAAAGAAAATAAAATGAATGATGTACGAAGTTTGATATATATGACACTAAAATTGAGGGCAAGGATACGAAAATTGATCTGAAATCATTGCTTGTAATGTTAGTTAAGAAATGTAAACTCGATACAACTCAGGACTTCCATAAAAATTCTAAGGAAGTGTATAAGAAAATTAAGCAAATAAATTATGAAAAATAGGGATTTTATACTTGCAGTAAGGTAAGGGATATGAACCTTTAAAATTCAGAAAAAATGGTTAGTAAATAAATTTTTAAAATAGAAGTGCAAAGAAAATGCTCGAAAAATAAAAAAATCAAAATGTGAATTAAATTTAAACGGAAGTGATTTATGAGCAAAAAAGGTACTAGAGTATAAACTAATGAATTTTGATATCGCCTATTAAGTGTGTGGCCGACCATTGATGTAGGAAGAAGAAGGGTGTTTTATTTGAATATTTGACTTGATGATATGTGTTTATATGAATTAAAATGATGAGAGATGCATGAAGGAATAATAATGAAGGTGTTAGAGAGGGTTGAGAAGAGTGTTGATTGATTAATGAATGAAAATAGGCAAACAAATTCTTAGAAGGTGTTTTTAGCATCATTATAGTGTATATAACATGGAAAGGAATTGGTTTGAATGAGGATAAGTTAAATTGGTGATGTATGGATGTTTCTGAAATTGTCGATGAAAATGGACAATTTCACCTCTTGGTCTTCCAGAGGGAATTCGAGCATGGAAATGAGGGCATTTGGCATCAGTCTCTTCATAACTAAATATAGCCTTGGATGTTAGTTATCATAGGGAGTTAACCTTGCTAAATTTAGAGTTTTAAAACCCTAATTATGGGCTAATAACCAAGAAGGGATCAGGATAGACCTTAATGGACAGTTGGTCATCTTCTCGATAAAGGGTAATTTTGAGAGCTTTAGGAGCAGAACTAGGTTCTTCTCCCTTCAGTGGACTTATATCTCTGTGTCTTATCTTTCTAGAAGATTAATTCACGCCTTAAACCTAACAGTATAATGCTAGTTATAGACGAAACACAAAACAATATTTGAATAAGGAATTACGTCGATTGTAATGTTGATTTGCATTTTTGTTAAAGAACTTAAGGAAAAATATTTAATGGGAACATGAGATGTAAATTTTAAAAAAATTGGGATAATAATGAATGAGATTATTAAAAAAATTGTATAGATTATTGATTTAGAAAGAATAAATGCTCGTGTGATTAATGACGTGGTATGTGTCTGTTAATATAGGGTGATCCACAAGACCCGGACAGCAGCGGGGGACTACCAGTCAAACTTTTATAATAGGTAGGTGCCCAACACCTAAGTCCTTTTATTTTCTACCATTTTAAATTTGCTAGGTATATAAGTGATTTGAACTTTGTGATCTATAAATATGATTTAAATTTGATAGTTTATGTCTATGTGATGGGTATGAATAGAATGTTATGATGACAAGATTAGTTATCCCAGAAATTGGAATAACTAATGGTATCAATGGGGTTTCTTTGGTACCGGCATTTCAGATGATATTGATTAGCTATCTGGGTTTAGATAGCTAATGGTATTAATGGGGTTCCATTGGTGCCGGCATTCTTTAAATTGATTGGTCGATCCCGAGTAATTGGATGACTGATGATGTTAGCAAAGATTACTAATATCGACCTCGTTACTCTCGGTTAAGGGAGAAAGATAAATTGATTAACTATTCCAGGTCAGAAATACTCAATGATATTAATGGGGCGCATTGGTATCGGCAACCATTTTTAGTGTGATTAGCTACTCCGAGTAAGAAAGCTAATGATGTCGAAGGTTCTTGACATCGGCAACTTAGATGGTAAATCAGATATGGATAAGAATTTATTAACTATTTCAAGTTAGGAATAGTTAATGATATCAATCGATTGAATTGATATCGGCACTTGAATGGAATTGATTAGTCTAACCCGGTAATAAGAGACTAATGATACTAATGAGATTCATTAGTATCAGCAATTAACTTTCGGAGAACGAGAGGAGAAGTGTTAATTAGTTATTTTAAAAGAGCAAGATAAGTTAATGATATTGAGAGAAGAATATCTTGGTATCAAATGAGGATTGATCCATAAAGAAATGGCATTCAAAATCATTTTAGTTGTGTTGTGATTTTGAAGATAAAATTATTCTCGGTAATTGATTAGGATATTAGATGGAAAATGCATATTGTAAAGAAGTCTAAATCTAAATTTAATGTGTCAAAAGAAATGTCATGAAAATCATTACCTATTGTTGTTATTATTGTTGTTATTACCTTTTTATATTCATATATAAATGTTATTTGTTATTTCCAGGTCTATCATGGTCAAGTCAGAAGTGATCTTAGTTTAGCTATCTTTTGCTATGTAATTATATTGTAATTCAAGACACTTATCTCCTAAACTTAACATGTAGTACTAACCTGTAAATTCGGATGTATGACTTTAATTTAATTATGTAATTCTAAATACATATTTTAACCATGCATGTTTATAGTTGAAATTGGATCCTTCACTTGAATTTCATTATATGAAATTATTATGCATGATATAGTTTATGTAATGATAATATGCAGAAATTAAATTATGCATTGTTTTCTTTTGTGAACTTGAATTTTGTAATATTATTGAATAAGATATATTGTGTTAATGATGATGATGAGTTTGGTTGAGATCCATGTGATTGGATTAGGTTGTGAAATGACATAGGAAGTGTAAATTTAGTATTGTCGATAACTTAGGACCTCCCGGTATAGGGAAGACTCCGCCGATATTTTGGTAGAAATTTCGGTGGATTTAAAAAAAAAACCTTCCTAAAATTTTATAGTTACCTGTTGTGTGTTGTCCTAGAAATTGAGACTATTACATGATCTCTTCATATATAATTCTCATGCAGGTCAGTTTAGTGTGCATGTCATCTAACAAACACCTATATATTAGTTCTAGATATCCCTCGTACCTCAGTTTATGAGGACAAGTGCTTCCTTTCATAAAGGAAAAGGCGTAAGATATATCAGTCTCAACAACTCTAATTAATATCCAATTTTAATAGACTATTGACTAGGAACATTTATGAACAATGTTTTGATGCAATATATAGCGATCTCATAATTATAACACATTTATAATTTTATTTGCAAAGTATTTTTATTCCAAGAACTTGATCTTTACTTTAGATTCATTAATCAAATATTAGATTCATTAATTAAATATTTGATGAATATTAAAGATAAATACATATTTAAATTAAATATGTTTATATAAATAAAATTAATATCATGTGTGACTAATCAATTGACTATATATATATATATATATACACCATTTTTTTTTGCTACTGTAGGCTTATAAAGAGCATTAGAGCGCGAAAATAGGTTGGATATACTCGGGAAGAGTAATGTTCGATGAGCATGGCTAGGACAATTTTCACCTCAACAGTGTCTAAATTTTGACCGACCCTAATATTAGGGCCTCATCTAAGTGGGAAAAATGAAGCTAGGTGCTTTCGGGACTCGTTAAATCTCAAGAAATGAATTCATTGGCATATTCTCCCCCATGTATCAATGTTGTCACACGTCCCCGCGAGGTGTTGATGGCAATTTAAATTCATTTGCTTGATTTGAAAGTCGTCACCTAATATTCGATTCAAGGTTACTAGGAAACATGAATATACTGCTCTTTATCAAAGATTCACAGGTAAGGGATTGATTGTGGTTAGGGAAGGTATTAGCACTCCTAACACACCCTACTTGAGGTAAGCTGCTTCGTGATTTTAAAAAAATATTAACCAAATTCTCAAGGCTTTAATAAATCAGTTATTAAATTCCAAAATATATATAGAAACATGTTCTTATATTTTCACGGGAAATACAACATGATTTTATTTGTCCTTCAGATACTTGACCATATACAAATTAAAACATTAAATTGTTTTTGTCTTTTTTATTTTATAATTCAATAACATACATAAAAAATTACAAATACACACCCATCACTTTTTACTATCTTTACTCACCCATAGTTACAAGCTTCCAATTACAAGTTTACAATGTAAACAGAAATCAAAATTACCCAAAAAAAACCTCGGCAATTCTGAAATTACAAAATACACTCCTAAAAAATAACAGGAATTGCAGGAAGCCTTCTGGAATTTGCAGGAACAATGGAGACGCGTGGTCCTCATGTACCCTGTTATAACCCAATTTTTGACCATTTTTATTTTTTATTATTATTATTATTTTATTTACTGAAAAGGATAAAAAATGATGATGATGATAAAAAAATGATGATAAAAAAAATAATAATAATAGTAAAATGAGATAAATGAAGAATGAATTAAAATTTGGGTTAAGGGCAACATGATTAGAAGTTTTAGGGTTTAATTAAACTTTGAAATTAATCTAATTAAGTTTTGAATTAATTAATCTAATTAAAGGTTTAATTGGAAAATTGATAAGTTTTGAGACTTAATTGAGCTTGGAATTAATTTAATTCATCCAATCAAGGGTTTAATTGGAGAATTGATAAGTTTTGAGACTTAATTAAGCTTGGAATTAATTTAATTAATCCAATCAGGGGCTTAATTGGAGAATTGTTAAGTTTTGAAACTTAATTGAGCTTGGAACTAGTTTAATTAATCAAATCATGGGCTTAATTAGAGAATTGATAAGTTTTAGACTTAATTAGACTTTGATTTAATTAAATCAGGGACTTAATTGAAGAAATATTAAAGTTTGGGGTTAAAATTACAAAATTAAAATCCAAGGATTAACTTGTAAAAGGCGCCGAAATGCAGGGGCCAATTACAGTTTAAACCAGGGACTTAATTACAAGACGTTTGAAACTGCAGGGGTTGAAATGTAAAAGGGCCACTTTTTTATCTCCAAACGGCGTCGTTTTGAAAGGGGCGTTGTTCATCTTCTTCTCCTTCAAGTCAGTGACCGTTTCTGCAGTAATGGAGGGAGGAACGTTGCAGCAGTAAATCATCATCCGTTGGGCGCCTTAATGGTGGCCAACCATTGGCCTACCGCCCGTTATCAACCCGTCGATGCCTATATAAACCGAGCAGCACCGAAGAGGAAGGGGTTGGTGGAGAGTGATAAAAAAACAGAGGAGGGAGAGAAGAAAGAAACCCGAAACACAAAGACACCAGCCGCATTTTTGAGTTTTTTTGAAACCCCATACCGAAAACGAGCCTCCCCTCACCAACACTGGCCTAAAGCTACGAAAACAAAAACGAACCGAGAGAGAGTTGGGAGAACTTGAAAAACAGAGCACGGGACAATTTTTCAGACGAAGGCAGAGGAAACAGAGGGCAGAAAGGCAGAGGTTGAAGGAGAGATTCTGGTTTATTAGTGACGAACGCCACCACCGATCGCCGCCCGACACGCTAGAACTCCGGCGAAGCAAACCGCAACAAGGTAAGCTTCCTCTGTTTTTCTTAGTTTTTTTTTCTCTTGTTGTTTTGTTCAGTGCATTAGGCACTGTGCCAAGGTAATTAATTACCTTGGCACAACGCTGTGCACGCATGAAGCTAGTTCATGCGTGCTGAGGCCCAGCCGGGTCACTGGCTTGGGCCAGTGACTGGGCTGGGCCGACTGGGCTTAGTCCAGCCCATATAGGCTGAGCTGGGCCAAGCCCCAAAAATAATAAAAAAATTAAAAAAAAAAATAAAAAAGAAAAAAATAGAAAAACATGTTTAAGCATGAATAAAAATAATATAAATTTACCGGATTATTCACCGACGCCAGAGTCGGGAGTAAAATACTGGTTTAAGTTTATATTATTCTTATTCATTATATTATATTTTATTTATCAAAAAAACATATATATATATATA
>Ga0325405_1005787_pt1 | contig 12527 bp, 14 predicted proteins | sample PopdelMetagenome_21_FD_205663 | JGI IMG/M metagenome (GOLD analysis project Ga0325405, IMG submission 205663) | Populus deltoides microbial communities from Bellville, Georgia, United States - Xylem-Control-R2 | ecosystem: Host-associated > Plants > Phyllosphere > Stem > Wood/Secondary xylem...
AATTTATAAGTTTTGAGACTTAATTAAGCTTGGAATTAATTTAATTAATCCAATCAAGGGTTTAATTGGAGAATTGATAAGTTTTGAGACTTAATTAAACTTGAAATTAATTTAATTCATCCAATCAAGGGTTTAATTGGAGAATTGATAAGTTTTGAGACTTAATTAAGCTTGAAAATAATTTAATTAATCCAATCAGGGGCTTAATTAGAGAATTGATAAGTTTTAGACTTAATTGGACTTGGATTTAATTAAATTAATGAAATCAGGGATTTAATTGAACAATTATCAAAGTATAGAGCTGATTCTTGTCAAATTTGAAAGAAATTAAAACCCAAGGACCAATTTGTAAATAGCGCTAAGATGCAGGGGTTCAATTACAATTTACCCAAGGACTGGACTGCAAACATTCAAAATGTCAAGGATTAAAACACAAAACACCAAAAACAGTGCCATTTCTCAGCACTGTTCATCTTCTTCAATGCTTCATCTGCCGGCCGCCACCATTACTCCTGCAATAATTGTCGATTGATTACCTGGTAATGGTGGAATTCTGTGGCTATAAAGCTGGAGAAAACAAAGAACGCGAAGAGGCAGAGAGGGAGACAAAAAAAATATCACGAGCAGGGAAAAAAAAAGGGCAGAACCGAGGTTGAACAGAGAGAGAGACGGAAAAAAAAAACAATAGAGAGTAAGAAAAAGCAAGCGTACCACAGATTCACCCTCGTCTTCAGAGCACAAATTCACATAATAGAAAAAAGAACGAGCAAATACAAGGGAGAGTTAGACATAGAGATATAGAGAGAGACTTAGAACAGGGGTGAACCCAAGAGACGAACACAGAAAAAAACACAGGAGCGAGCAGGGGAAGAGCACAGACGAAACAGGGGAAGCACAGGGAAGGAGAAGGACACAAAGAAACTAGAGGAACTTTTAAGATTTTTCCCAAAACCCCGTAACAGAAAACTAGCCTTCCCTCACCCCGAAGGACTGACCTTACCAAAAAAAAAAGAGAGAAACGAAGAGGAGAGGAGGTGGTGTCGGCCAGCCAAAGCTTCATCATCGTTTCCATCGCGTCTCTACTTCCCTGCGCCTAGGTAAGCCATTTTTTTCCTTTTGTTTTCTTTGCTTCATTTAAGTGAGGAGTATCGCACTGTGCGAAGGTAATTAATTATCTTTCGCGCTGTGCATGCACGCGTGGAGACACTCCACGCGTGCCTCCTGTTGGTTTGGGCCCAGCCGGGTCACTGGCTTGGCTTGGGCCAGTGACCGGGCCGGGCTGGCTTGATCCAACCCAGCCCATGTGGGCTGGGCCCAAAAAATAAAAAAATAAAAAAAAAGTAGAAAAAATAAAAAAATGTGTATGCATTAATAAAAATAATGTAAATTTATTGGTTTATTCACTGATACCAGAGTCAGGAATAAAAATACCGGTTTAAATTTATATTATTTTTATTCGTTGTATTTTATTTTATTTAGCTAGAAAAATAAAAAAAAAATATGTGCATGCGTAACAAATAAATTTATTTTTATTCACTAGGTGCTAGAGTAAGGAATAAAAAATATTAATCTAATTTTTTTGTAGCTACGAATTTTTACCAACGCCAAAGTTGGAATTATTCGAGCTCGAATATTCACTGGCGCCAGAGTCAGGAATATTATAAACAAATCATCATGGCATAAGCGAATAAATGTTTAGCAATTTAAGACAAAATCAGCAATGCAGTCTGCCTCAGGCAGAACGTTTAAGGGGTGATAATATCTTCCTTTTTATGTAACCAATCCCAAGCCATAGAATCTCTGTTGACTAGTTAGGGTTCCTGGTAACCATAGTACTAGATGGCGACTCCTTGAATAAGACCTTTTTCCTTTAAAAGAACAAAATGTCAGATATCTGTTCTTTTTTCATAATAATTTGAGATTATTTTTAGGGCCGCCGTGATGTGGGTGTGACAAAAATAATCAAAATAAATAAACAAGTTTACGTGTCTTTAACTATAGTTATAAAACCAGTATAATAAGTCAACTTGGTAATGGTGGATTTGAAGCTTAATTTATGCTGGTTTTAATTTCGATTTTTTTTATCTAAACAATGACCCGTCAATCAATGAATTAGCCTGCCCAACCTGCCGGGTCCACCCGAGTTTGGTCGTATAACTATCGTCTTGACCTGGAATTTCCATAAGCAGAAGGTATATATATATATATATATATAGCTAGCGAGTAGCGACGATCCCTGCAGCCAAAAAAACTGGCCAGAGAGAGAAATCAGACCAAAGCAACCTTTTGCACATTAACGTTATCAGACAAAACATGGCAGAAGACAAGCAAGAAACAGAGAAAACATTCGCTGATTTAGGTTTATGTAAAAAACTAGTAGAAGCATGTGAAAATCTAGGATGGAAAAAGCCAACAAAGATACAAGAAGAAGCAATACCTTATGCACTTCAAGGCAAAGACTTGATTGGTGTAGCAGCTACAGGTTCAGGCAAGACTGGAGCTTTTGTGCTTCCAACACTTGAAGCACTTTTGAAAGATTCACAAGAGAGAAAATCTGTGCAACCCTTCTTTGTTTGTGTTCTTTCTCCTACAAGGTTGGCTTTTTTTTTGTTGGTTTTCTTTGAATTTGAACCCAGATGATTTTTTTTTTGTTTATTATATGTTTAAAGTTAGGTTTTTTTATTGAATTATTTGAATGTGAAAAACCCAGACGCTTTGTTTATGTGTATTTAGTGTTTAAGCTTTAAAGTTAGTATTATTATTTTTTGCTTTGTAGTATATATTTTTCAACTGGGTTTTGTTTTGTTCTTGTTCAAAGGGAGTTGGCAATTCAGATTGCTGAGCAGTTTGAAGCTTTGGGATCTGACATTGGTGTGAGATGTGTAGTGGTAAGTTTTAAGGTTGCCCTTAATTTCTTTTTGTTTTTTCGTTAGATAGACAGGAAGTAAATTGAGAGTTTTTTTTTTGTGATTATCTGTTCACTTCCATCACAAATTTATTATAGACATTTGGGTTGGCACATAAGTACATTAATAAAAACAAATCTTGATTTGCTGATAGAATATTTTAGCTTAAAATTAAAGACTCAGGTCATGTAGTTCTGTGCTAAGCACAAAATTGAGCTGTGCTATTTAATTATATAATTTCAAAGTTGACTTTGAGCATTGAAGGTGAGTAGTTTTGAAATCATGCCTGGCAGCAGGACTAATTCTGATAAGGAAATGATTTGCGACTGGGTAGAAGTTATGTAGGTGGTTTTTTTGTGGAGTAAATGATGGTGAAATGTTAAAGTTCAATGTTTAATAAAGAAGTATTGGAGTTTGTAGAAAAAAGAAGGTTATGGTTTGAATCACTTTTAAGGGTAGATTCTGAAGATTGAACTGTATCATATAGTTTTCCAATCAATCTTGTTATTTTTTTTTCCAAAATTATCTGAATGATAATCCTTGTTGTTCTTTTGAAATAGCTTGTTGGAGGAGAGGATATGTTGCAGCAATCTATTGTCCTTGCAAAAAAGCGGCCACACGTTATTGTAAGAGTTTCATTTACTAGTATGATACTTTGAGCTTCCTATGACATACAGAGAGGATATAACTGTTTGGTTTTGTTATTCGATGTGGTCTTTGCATCTTTCTATCATAATCTGATAAGTCATAGAGCATATCTTAGCTTGTTGGCTCCCACTTTCTCATTGTATAGGCGCCTGGGGTGGGATTGGTGCCTAATATATGAACAAGATTGTTATATTCAATTTTGGTTGGAATTATTCTAAGTGGAAATTTCAACTTAAAGGTGCTTGCAAGAGTAGGAAGGAGATTTATGTGGATATACATTAAAACTACTACATGTTTTCAGTTGTAGGAAGCTCTCAATTTATCTCGGTTTGTTATTTCTTTGTAGGTTGGAACACCTGGTCGCCTTGCGGATCATTTGTCAAACACAAAAGGCTTCTCTCTTCATGCATTGAAATATTTAGTACGTCACATTTTATCCTTGGGCCTAGAACCTCCTTTTTTTGTTTTTAAAATTGTTCATGTTGCTTTATTATTTGTGCTGTAAACAGATCTTGGATGAAGCAGACAGATTACTGAGTATGGATTTTGAGAAATCACTGGATGAAATTTTAAAGGCCATTCCAAGGAATAGAAGAACCTATTTATTTTCTGCCACTATGACAAATAAGGCAGGTGTCATATACATTGAGATTGCCAGAGTTTTCTTCTTGTTTTTCTTTCTTTCGTCATCTATTTTTTTGATGAATATGCTGGAGTCTTCTTGATTCCAATGTTCATGTTGCTGTGGTTGCTAGGGAGCATAAAACAAGTCGTTGCAAAATCAATTGCAGATAAGAACTTAATTTTTCTGCAATTTTTATCCATTCAAAGCTGATTACAATAGTTTGTCGTAGCTAATTTCCCAAATTGGCTCACTAACATGAGTAGGAAATGGAAGCTAAAATATAAAATGTTTCAAAATATCATATCATCTTTTCTTTTGTTGTGGCTGATTGTATCTGTTTTTGGCCCCGTGGTTCTTCCATTTACAAAGTTCATAAGGTTTGCAATAAAGTGAAATTAGAACAAATGCAACGAGCTTGATATAATAAAATCCAAAATATTTTTTGTGTTGACAATTGAAATATTTTCCGTACATCCTAATGGAGGGAAATGAGATAGGGTTGAAAGTTTGATCAAGTTCTTATCTTGGTTTTGCAGGTGAAGAAACTCCAAAGGGCTTGTTTAAGGAATCCTGTAAAGGTGCAATGGAACAACTTTCATGCATCTATCACTTTCCTCTTCTAATTGTTTCCTCACAAGCCAGAATTTCAATTTTCCAGATCGAAGCAGCATTTAAATATTCCATTGTTGACACACTGGAGCAGGGGTTTTACTTCATGCCAGCTGCGCTCAAGGTTTCTTCCTTTTCCATGTTGGATTGCTTCACACATATTCTTCCCTTTTTACATATATGATGTATTCCACATGCCCTTTCAAAATTCTCTGGCATCTGCTGCGTATCCAAATACACATCAAGAATACTGAAGTTCTGGTTACAAGGAACTTGTTGTCTGCAATATCAGATGTTTCATTGCTTCCTGGTTTTCATAGCTGCAAACGATTTTGTATGCCTGCAACAATTTTTTTCTAATTTTAAGAATGGAACGCTTGGAAGAACTTAAAGAATAAAAGGGATTATATTTGGTGCTGACCACCAAATACCTTGAGAAGGCATGAGTACTTGAGAGTTTGTGCATGGTTCACAGCGAGCCATGCATCTGGTGGTGTTTGAAGATGTTAGTCGTGGAATTATTCATGAGACTGCAGCATTTTATACCCCAATGGAAGCTTAGTGAAGCAAAAACTGCTTCCATTCTTTTACTCTATAATTAATCTCTCTCTTAGGTTCGTTTCATTTTGTATGCTTGCTGCAGGATTGCTATCTTGTACATGTACTATCATCAAAGAAAGGAGCTACTTCCATGGTTTTCACTCGGACATGCAGAGAAACTGACTTTTTGGCTTTGGTTCTTCGAAAGCTTGGTCTAGGGGCCATCCCCATTAATGGTCAAATGAGCCAGGTGTGCCTTAAATAATCGAAATATATGCATTTTTTCTCTCTCCATCTATTCACGTTTCTTCTCCTCTTCCCATTTTTCTTACCTAAATGTTCTTGTGATTATAAATCAGCCCTCACTTTGTTAGAACAATGTTTTCTATAGTCAAACAGACTTGGAGCGTTAAATAAGTTCAAAGCTGGCGAGTTCAATATTCTGATATGCACTGATGTCGCAAGTAGAGGACTCGATATTCCATCTGTGGATGTTGTTGTTAATTATAATATCCCCACAAACGCCAAGGTTTGCCTTCTAATTTTCCAGCACTCTCACTCATACTTGAGTACACCATGTTTAAGGTCTTGTTTCTGATCTATCTTCAGTCATAATTATTGTGAAGCTTTGAACTGCTTTTGATTGTTTCCCTTTTTCCATTCATGATATTTCCCTGCATTGTCATCACTTTTCTGCAACACGCGCTATTCTTTTCAGCAAATTTCGAGTTTGAATTTGTCACCACAATCTTGGAATCTTGCATCCAAACATTCACATCTACATGACAAACACAATAATTCCTTTAGATGATGAATGAATAGATGGAGTTGTTCGTGGAGCATTTTGCATATATTTACAATATCCTCTTTTCAAATTTGTTTACAGGATTATTTTCATCGTGTTGGTCGAACTGCTCGTGCAGGACGATCAGGGCTTGCAATCTCACTTGTAAATCAATTCGATATAGGACCATTTAAACAGATAGAGAAGCACATTGGAGGTTAGACTTAGACATGCTGTTTTTTTGTTAGGAGCCACCAGGAGTATTTTTGGAAAAAAATGTGCTTACCCATAGACTAAACAGTTTGCTATGCTTTCAGATGATTTCAAGATACCCAAGTATACGGCTAATGAAGATGAAGTCTTGCTATTGGCAGAGCGTGTTACAGAAGCCAAAAGAATTTCCAGAAAGGTATTCCCTTAATTTTTCCATCATAATTGATAGGACTAAGTGTAGTGAAATAATGATATTGTTTTTATTACAATCTCATTCGAGTGTTTCTTGATTGATGTTGCTGTTGTATGCTGAACTTCTATAGAGCATCAAAGAGGGTGGAGGCAACAAGAGAACAGACCGAGTAGACGACGAAGATGAGGAGGATATAGAGAAGTATTTAGGCATCAAGAACAAGAAGTTGAGGAGAAAATGAGACCAGCAAGCAACTCTTCTGTCTGAATGTTTCACCATCTGAGGATTCTTCCTCGAGATTTTTGTAGCATAATAAACACTACTCTGATCATCCAGTAAGGGGATGTGAGATTACTAGTTTACTACTTGTTTTGGCAAAGTTAAATTATAGGTTTTATGATATTAATTATTTTTCATATGATAAAATCTTATAATATTAAATTTTATCCCATACTCTTAACATATGCATGAGCCATGAAGATCAGAACATTGTTTGAGAATTACAGTATATGAAAAGCCGAATCCTGGAAGAACAAAAAATGCCAAATTATTGGAAAATGTCGTTTTCTATTTTTTTAGCTAATTTTACATCCAACAATATTAGTAACCTCAAAAACACTCTAAATTATTTTGATAGTATTAATCCTAAACTAATTTTTGTATCAATTTTACCATCTGACTATTTTGATTTTTCAATAAAGATCTCTGTTGGCATCATTTTATAAAAAAAATATACAAAATAATATCATTTCTTACTTAAATAAGTAAAATTAATTGAGTATTTTTAAAAATTTAAAAATAAAATTAATACAAATAATTATTTGATGGTAAAGTCCAAGATGAGTTGAATGGTATTTTTGAGATTTGTGAAAAAGAAAGAACTCGTTATATTATAATGGGCTGGACTTCCTTCAAAATGATAATTTTCAACCCAGTCCACCAATTCAAAATTATGAAAACGACACGTCATTCCAAGCTGCAGAAGGCTGTGAAACGACGTGTCGTTTTGTCTCGGCTTAGCAAAACACTCTTCAAGCAGCAGCAAGCAGCAGTCCAGTCTCGAAACTGGAAACATTTTGGGTTCTTTTCAAGATCACCAAATCAAAGGTAAGTTGTTTTCTTGAAAACCCTTTTGTTATTTTTATCCAAGTGTTTTTTTAAGGATTAAAGTTTTGGTTCTTAGATGTTTTAGAGCTTCAAATTTGCTTATTTTTATCATGAAATGTTCTTTTTATTGGTTAAAGTTCTAATTTTTAGATGTATTAGAGCTTGGAATTTTCTTAAATCTTGCATAAACCGAGCTAGTATTTTGATATTCAATGTGCATAAACAGTGAGGGAAGAAAAGATTGTGAAAAACAAGAGAGTAAAGGAAGATAATATGGGGACTGAAGAAAGTGGCGGTGTTTCAAAGAGGCAGAGATTGGATGAGCAGTCTTCAGCTTCTGGTATTGAAAACCCACTTGTGCCTTACAATGATGTGGATGATGAAGAGGAGGATTTTGAAAGAGGGAGAACGGCTAATGGTGGTGGAAGGGTGGAGGAGAATAGGGGACAAGTTGTTGCAGCAGAGAATGGTGAGGAGGAGGAGGAGGAGGAGGATTTGTATGGAGAAGAGAATAGTTTGGAGAAGAGGAAGAGTCAATTTGAGCCTCGTGCGGATTGCCCGTATTTAGATACTGTTAATCGACAGGTAAAGATTGCATCTTTTTTGGATAATTTATGTAGGTTTTGGGTTTATAAATTGTTAAATGTGTTAAGTATTGGCGGTTTTGGATATGATAATATGGATTTTTGTTTAAATAAGGTTATCTGTATATTGTTGTGCAAAAATGCGTTAAGGATATGTTTTCTTGGGGTGTTTTGTGTTTTTGTACTTAAATGTGTGGAAGGATGCGCTTTACTAGATAATTTGTGTAGTGATTTGTATGTTTGTAGGTATAAGTGTGTTAAAGGATTCATTTTTCTGGGTTGTATATGTGAGTTTTTGTGTGTAATTATGTGCACATAAATGTGTTAAAGGCTTCTTTTTTTTGGGCTATATATCCGGGTACATTTTTGTGTAGTTATGTAGATATGTGTGTACATGAATAAGTACAGTAAACATTAATTTGGAGAATATATCAGGATTGTGGTTTATATATGTCTGTGTTTGTGTGCTTAAAGTATGTTTTTGATTATTGTTTTTTGGGGGTTTGCAGGTCTTGGACTTTGATTTTGAGAAATTTTGCTCTGTTTCCCTGTCAAATTTGAATGTGTATGCATGTTTGGTTTGTGGGAAGTATTACCAAGGAAGAGGGAAGAAATCCCATGCTTATACTCATAGTCTTGAGGCAGGACACCATGTCTACGTCAATCTTAGGACAGAGAAGGTTTATTGTCTTCCTGATGGATATGAGATAATTGATCCATCACTAGATGATATACAACATGTTCTCAATCCAAGGTCTTTCTCCCCCTCTCTCCGTGGTGCATTATACTTTTCCTGTGGGCATGGGGTTCCTGTTATTATTCTTTCTTAGAGTTCCTGACCATTTAGTTGAGATGGTAACAGGGGATGGTTATCTGTGGTGTTATTGGTTGCATTTTCTTTTTAACTCACTTCATATGTTTACCAACTTCCAAGAACTTTGCATCATCCATGCAGGTTTACTAGGGATCAAGTCAAACAGCTTGACAAAAACAGGCAATGGTCCAGGGCACTTGATGGGTCTGATTACCTTCCTGGAATGGTAACCATCTGTCCTCTTACTTGATCACCAATTCATCATACTCATCACTGAATTATTGCTCATGATACAACTTCCTTGTGTAATAAGATGCAGATTGGTCCTGCTTATTTATGTAAAAGATGCATATTTTGGACATTTTAACATTGTTTCCTATCTTGCTTGATTTTGATCATCAGGTGGGTCTGAATAACATCAAGGAAACTGATTTTGTAAACGTCACAATTCAGTCGCTAATGAGAGTTACACCCTTAAGGAATTTCTTCCTCATCCCTGAAAACTATCAGCATTGCAAGTCTCCTCTTGTTCAACGCTATGGAGAACTCACTCGTAAAATATGGCATGCTCGGAACTTTAAAGGACAGGTTTGATCCTTTGATTACTTCTCTGAAGTCATGGTTTTCCAATGTTTAAGTTTTGTTTCCTCATTTTATTTGCTCATCTATTCTCTTGGGACTTTTCAGGTGAGCCCACATGAGTTTCTCCAGGCTGTAATGAAAGCTAGTAAGAAACGGTTTCGCATTGGTCAACAGTCTGATCCAGTGGAATTCATGGCATGGCTTCTTAATACATTGCACACAAATCTTAGAACTTTAAAGAAAAATAACAGTATCATTTATGAGTGCTTTCAGGTGCTTTTTTACTTTTCCAATGCTCTTCAGTTCGTTTCAAGTTTGCTGGTTGATATTATTATCTCAGTGGTGCTGGTCTAATACTTCTTTTCCTGTTAGGGTGAGTTGGAGGTTGTGAAAGAGATTCCTAACAAAGCTATCACTGAGAAGAAAGAAAATGGTAATGACCAGATTGATGGTGGAGCTGGTAATGATATTTTCACAGAAACGTCTAGAATGCCATTCTTGATGCTTGGACTGGATTTGCCACCACCTCCTCTGTTTAAAGATGTGATGGAGAAAAATATAATACCTCAGGTATTTATGCATTATGTTTTAGCTAGGTTGGAAATATTATTATTATGTCTGCTGTATAGTGCCAATAGGCTCTCTATCTGAGCTAGATTGTATCATCCTGCACTATTGTTTGTGTTATAGAGATCCTAGTTATACGCATCAATTCATGTTTAATTCTCATTCCAAATGAAAGGTTTCAAAAGACATGCTTGGTTAGATCCCTAGGAGCGAATGTAGATGTCACTGCTTTGGTATAGAACATTTAGTTGATTCTTTTTGTCAGATCTTTAAATAAGTCAAATTCTCAGCTTAATAAGCTTATGCCTCCATTATTCCTGGGCAATCAAGGTTAATTACTGACCATGGAAGATAGAACATAGTCCAGTTTCTCTTCTTCTTCTCTTTTTTCTCTCACTTCTTATTCATCTATTGAGAGGAAGTGTTAATTTTTGCATCTGTTTCAACTCCTAGTTTAGTGCTTTTGTTGGTTGCCATACAAGTCTATATTTTGCTCAAATGGTTAAATTAAAACCTTATTGACCTGGAATTTAGATGAAAGCTGAATCAACTTAAGTATCCTAGTTTGGGTTTTCAGCTATCAGTATTTGCATGTGATGATCAGATGTGACCCGGAAACACTGGCTGTGTACTTTTGAGCTTATTTATGTTGAGATTTTTTTTCTCTACAGTAGGGTAGCGAGGTTTTGGCTTGATCCATGGGTGGAAAATGAAGGCTTTCCTTGGGTAAATTCTACTCATTCCCTTTCTTGGTGGATACTTATTTTACATGTGCTATTGTTTCAGGTTCCTCTGTTCAATATACTGAAGAAATTTGATGGTGAGACTGTGACTGAAGTTGTTCGTCCTCGTGTTGCCCGGATGAAATATCGCGTCATCAGATTGCCACAGTATTTAATACTACATATGCAGCGGTTTAAAAAGAACAACTTTTTCATCGAGAAGAATCCCACCTTGGGTAAGGCTCGACACTAACAGTGGATTTTACTTGGAACTTTGTTTGGTTTTGAACTATCCTGTGCTAATTGTTTCTATGATTACAGTCAACTTTCCTGTGAAGAACTTGGAGTTGAAAGATTTTATTCCTTTGCCAATGCCTAAAGAAAATGAGAGATTGCGCTCGAAGTATGATTTGATTGCCGATATTGTCCATGATGGAAAGCCTAATGAGGGTTTCTACAGGGTTTTTGTGCAGCGAAAGTCAGAAGAGCTATGGTAATTCAATTTCTAATCCACTTGCATGGTTGTGAATGAAACTTATAATTACATATCTGATAATCAATGTTTTGCAGGTATGAGATGCAGGATCTGCATGTTTCTGAGACCCTTCCTCAAATGGTTGCTCTCTCTGAGGCATACCTGCAGATATATGAGCAGCAGCAGTAGCACTGGAGTTTAGAAGTCCTATTGTCAACATGTTGTCATACTGTTTTTGGGTACAAGTAACACATGAGTCTTACCTTCTGTAAATGGTTGAGGAAAAATCAGAATACGATGGCACCATTGCTTGACTGGCACTTAGCAGATTTACTAAGCTTAGAAAAACATTGAGGTTTTGTAGAAAAAAAGGCAGTACTTTGTCTGTTTCATATCATTAAAAGGATGAACAGTTTTGTTACTGAAAAACTATCCATCTATTGTAGCAGAGCAGGAAACTTAAATAATTCGGTGATGACTGACTTGGGTGATTCAGATAGTGACTTAGGTTTGGTTGACCTGCATTGTGTACAACTTTGATCTGTAGGGATAAAAAATGATATGCTAGGCTTTGGTTTGTTCATTGTTACCTAGTTCTCATGGCAGTAATGTCATGAAAAGCAGTACTCGTAGGCTTCTCTTGTTTTATTGTTGATCACCTCATTGCCTGGATTTCTTTCTGCTAGTATTTTTCTTACAGTGATGCGGTGGATAGTATTATGTTTCGTATTATTGTGATTTTTGGAAGTGCAGCAGTTTTTACTTGAAAAAAGTGTTAATGCACCCATCCACGCACGCGGAGACAGAGACAGCCTGAATTGAAGGTATGTATGCCTCCTTTCAAGTACACACAGCCCTGCATAAATGGTGTATGTGCCTGCTTTCAAATAAAGTAGTCCAGCAAACGGGGAAGCCCTAGCATTGAATGGAGTGCTCAATGATGGAGATTGCAAGCAATGCCCTCGGTAGGGAAGTCACTGAATGGAGGCCACAATCAAACCATCAATCTACAACCCCACCTTGCGTAGAGTAGACTCCTCGGGCAAGTATTATAATTATGGTTATGTGTGAACTATAAAATAGAAAGAAATGACAGGTTGATCTCTCTTTAGAAAAAAGGAAGATGAATTGCCCACGGTAGTGAATAATTCATGTCTA
>Ga0325405_1005788_pt1 | contig 12526 bp, 6 predicted proteins | sample PopdelMetagenome_21_FD_205663 | JGI IMG/M metagenome (GOLD analysis project Ga0325405, IMG submission 205663) | Populus deltoides microbial communities from Bellville, Georgia, United States - Xylem-Control-R2 | ecosystem: Host-associated > Plants > Phyllosphere > Stem > Wood/Secondary xylem...
GGCTAGCCTGTAGCCATCTGTTGTTTTATGTTTCTGTTATCATTGTAAATCTGGGGTATGCCCCTTATAATGTTTGTATCTTCTTCTTTTAATACATACGTCAACTTACCAAAAAAAAAAAAAGGAAGTAGTGTACAAGTCACAGTGACTGTTTGTGTATCCTGTTTGGACAAGATATAAAAAAATCAATTTTACCCTTAATATATATTATTGTCAAACTTAAATATTTTTTAAAAAATAATTAGATATTATTTTTAAAAATTTAGTTTATATTGAGTGTTGAAATTAATAATATTATAATAACCATAACTATAAAATAAGGATTGACCTAACAGGTTGACCTTGGGTCTGTACTAGTCCAGGTTCAAGATAAAACAGAGAAATGATTAATCTAACTTAACTCAATCAAAACCCAAGTTGACTTAAGATAAAATACAGGTAAAAAACTAATTAACTTTTTAACTGTTTTTTTAATCAAAACGAGGTTGATTTAGTTTTCTTATAATAAAATTTTGGTCAACTCAGGTTGACCCTTCTAATTTGTGACTTGAGCCTTGCTCCAGGAAGACTCCCAACTTGGATTTTAAAATTATGATAATAATTATTTTTATACATATATTGACTTTGGTCAATCCAAGTTGACACTTTGGACTCGTGACTTGAGTTGACCCTCGAGTCATATTTTAAAATTATGATAATAACCACTTTTATCATTATATTGACTTGGGTTGACCCTTCTAACCTATGACCTAGCCTTTCCCGAGTTGACTCCCTAGTCGAGTTTTAAAACTATGATAATACAAATATGAGATTTGATAAGTGATTAGAACTAGCAAAAAAATAGATGCTAAATTGCGAAAGAAACTATCCCAAAGGGTTTCTAATGTTAGGACGCAATAGAAATTGAGGTTTTAAACTCCAAAATCTGATGGTGAAAGGGCTTCTATGAACTTAATAAAGCAATGCAATGAAATTACAATGTTATTTGCATAAACAAGTACACTAATTGATGATCAGGAAACTTCAAATCAGTGCTAAAAGGATGCAAAACAAAAGAGAGAAGTTGTTTTATTTATACAGTGTCATTCAAGGCAAAAAAAAAAAAAATAGCACAAAAGAGCTTTGAAGGCTTAAATAAAAAGTTAATGAAGTGGCTGTTATTATTGCTCCGGATCTTACCATTATTACTATTGTTGATTCGAGGATGAATTATTTGAAAGAGAGGGGGAATGATACAATCTATGCAAGTGTTGGACAATCAGATTTAACTTTTGCTTAATATTTCATAATATGCAGTTTTACTCTAACAAACATAACTCTCAATTCGATCATTGGATCGGGACAAGATTTTACCAGAAGTTTTTAGAGGTCTTGTTTTATATTAGGATAAAATAATAGATCAATCAAAGTTTGGAAAGGCATTGTGATACATTCTAGAAGTTTTTGTACGAGTTTTATTATTTATTTCCTTATGATTTGAGATTTCGTATTTAGCAATGATTCCTTTTCTATAAAGAAAGAATATGTGGTAGCTATTGAGATTATATTTGTAAGGGTTTCCATATTAGAAACTTGTGTTTCCTTTTTATTTTGTGTATATTCACATTGGCAAGGTTTTCTTATCATTCAAGGACATTAGAAGTGGTTTTGGGCTTATTTATCCTAATGTATAATTTCACTCTAACAAGTATAATTTTTTATTTGATGATTGGATCAGGCTAAAATCTTACCAAAAGATTTCATAGGCTATTAAAATATTTTTAAAAATTTTATAGTGATCATACATAAAAAAAAAAAAGGGGTCTATAATAAGGTTTAGAAGATACTGTGTGAGAGTTGTATTAGTATCATTGTTAACTTAGGATTATTTTTTCTATTTTATTAAGAACTCTTTTATTATTTTTTAGAATTGTTTAGGATGTTTTTCACCTGTTATAAATATGGTTATTTAACTTGTATTTAGGGTTTTTGTTTTTTTTCAAACTTTGATTTCAACAATTATTACTATATGTGAGATGTATTGCTTATACTTTTTGGTTCTTAATTAAACTACTCTGATTTATCAAAAAATTAACCAAATATCATGGCATCTTCTATACTTATTATTTGTGTCTCTTCATAGATATTAGATGGGAGTTTGGTTACTATAATCTTAGTGCCTCGATGCAAGTTATTATTGTGTTAAACCTAATTAAAAGCCTAAATTTAGCTTTATTGAAAATAGTCAATTTGACTGTGGGTTTTTGGATTTCTATATCCATAGGGTTTATATCATTTAACTCATATAATAAAACAACTTCATAACATAAACAAACCAAACACAATATTTGCAGTCAATATCATAACATCAAGTTTCCACACCGAGACCATGTCATTACACCTCGAATAAACATGTTGCAATTCAATCCTTCCAATCCCATTATGAGATATTGATTTCAACCTTATTCCACCATCAAAATTCATTTCCCAATAGCATCATACCTTTAGGGTTGTCACACATAAGTGTGGACCCCAACACTTTAGATATCACAATCATTCATAATAATCTATAATCAAATTGTTCATAAATCATCATCAATAATCAATATTTTTTACATAAAAATTCAACAATTTATTAATAATGCTTCAAAAATTAATTTGGTGTTTGAAATTGAACTTTTAAAATGGATAATGTTGACTAAAGGTGACTGGAATAATCTTGATAGTTAGGTCAATTTTGATAGTGTAGGCGCGTGAGAACACGAACTGTTATTATCATTCATGCATGGGACATGCACGCCTTTATTGGTGATGCTTCTTGGTGGATCGAAAGAGCCTCCTTTTTGCTTCTTTGTTTTACACCAAAAATGTAAATCATCACCACTTGAGGTGAGAGAACAAGTCATAAGAAGCTTTAACCATTTATTTTTCCTTCTCTCTCTCTCTCTCTCTCTCTCTCTCTCCATCTCCATATGGGTTGTTGTTGCTGCTTTCAAATTCTATTACTATAATGGTGTTGTTAGAGGAGCAATGGTCGTGTTTCTACAACTATGATGGTCGTGTATGCTGCTAATGATAGGGGGGAAAAAGAGAAAGGTTGTTAGATTTAAGTTAAACAAGTTTCTTCTACTTAGGAGTGTTGCTGCTTCTTCATCGACGCTTCAGGTGTTGTTGTTGTGGGAGGCTGGACTACTTCTTGGTGGATGTGGCTTGTTGTTGGTGTTTATGAGGAAGGAGAGAGCTATGGGATTTTTCTTTATTTACTAAGAGAAAGAGAGAGAGAAAGAGAGATTTTTGAATTTCTCTATTTTTTTTCTTCTTTTTCTTTCTAATCTCTTGTAACATTAATTTTTTTTTTAATTTTTCCTCGCCAAGATTTTCTCCTTTTATTCTCTCTAATTGTTTTTATAAAGGCTAGGAATTTTTTTCTAAAATTTTAGTTTCCCCACTCTTTCTTTCCTCCTTTATTTAAACAACTATTTTTAGGAATATTCTTATTTTTCATCCCTTATTCTAAGAATATTCTTATTCTATTTTTTTTCTTTATTCCCTGTTTTTCACTTTATCCCACTTGTTCATTTTTCTCTTTATTTTGATTTTGTTTTTTTCTTTAAAAAAACAACATCAATTTAATAAGAAAATTAATCCAGAATTATGAAATGATCGAAATGCATTAATGATTGAAATGCATTGAAAACATATTTTTGAATTTTAATTTTCAAAAAGGTTGAAATTTATATTTAAAAAAGGCATGAATGGTTGAGATGCATCTAAAACATAAAATGTTTTATTTGTTTTATCTTTATTTTTTAGAAAATAGCTTGGTATTGAGGGTAAAAAATTAGATTATGACATGTGTGACAAGGAGAATAAGGATGATTTTGATTTACTAGGTTATGTTTAATCCATATCCACTCAAATTTTAAATGATATTATTTCCTTTCCACACCCCCAGTCATTTAATATTTGTAGTTACAAACCTATAAAGCCTACAAATCTTTTTCTTATATCTCATTGTGTTAAGATGCTTAAGTCAATTGAGTTTTTTATATTTAGAGTTTATAAATTGCATGTTAAGATCATAAAACAAATTTGAGAGAGTAATGAAAAATATAAATTGTAAGTTAATCTACATAAGTATCATGACACATTTAATGTTAGAGATCATTTCATGATACATATTAGATCCGAATGGTATCCTTTGAAAACCAATAAAAAATTACAAGCAAGTAGTGCTATAATATTTATAGTATTACAAATAGTTTGATCAAATACTTATGTTATTAAACTGTGACTAAAATCAACAAGATTGAGTTTCTTCAACTCTAGGAGAGTTGGTGAAGACATAGACACTAGACTCATACCATAAATTATACATGTGTATGAGCGGAGACAATGGAGGATAGCTCAACCCACTTTGATTAAGCAATTAAGCATGTCTAAGCCATGTTACTGAATTTTTATTTGAGTTTATTAAATATGCTTAATTTATGTTATTTTATTGGATAATTCTATTTTGTGGTTATTAAAGCCATTTTATTGTGATTAGTTGTTTTTCTATTTTTTTCTATTATTTTTTTATATGTTAGACAATTTTGTTGAATTAATAAAAGTTACAGAGTCTTTCCATTCTCATTCATGAGCTCCTACTTCTTCCTTTTTCATTCTTCTTTCTTTCCTTCCTTTTCTTCTTTTCAAATCTTGCTTGTCGTGGATTATTAACCCTACAAAGTGGATGTCATTTGATATGATTGTTTAGATTCTAATATGTACAATGTGAGATTATAAATTATAGAAAGAGAGGAAAATATTTTATTATAATTGGAAAACAATGCATCCACCACATTGTAAAGGATTTTAATTAGTTGTAATTGCTCTCAACACTAGTTGATGTCGTTATCACCATTTACTTCTATGTAACTATAACATAGAAGATACAATCCACCACCCATTATGATTGTACAAATTCAAATGTCAAGGATGTACATGACTTATTTTTCACTTAATCATGTTGTCAGGACATGGGGGTTCAACTAGTTACTTGTGGTTTCTCTTCTTTTTTTTTTCATGCTAGTGAAATACAGACATTCTATAGTAGCAAACTAGATAGGTTGCCCACGCGTTGTCGCGATCTGTTTCTAAAAACACGTGCTTTGTGAGACAATTAAAAGAAAAGAAAAAAGCGTTTTTTAAGCATGCAATCAAGAGCTGGTAGCATTAAAATGTATATGATTTGACTTTAAGATAAATAACATGCAAAAAATTTATTTAAACTGTCTCGAATTTCATATAAGAATTAAATTGTAAAATGTAAAGGGACATCAATCTAACATATGCATTTTTTGATTAACTCAAAACAAAAAGTGGCATGATGAACAAAAAGAGTATGGAAGCCCAACTTTTGGGTGAGAAGTGAGGTCCCAACAACTGTTAGAAGTAAAAAGTAACAATTGTTTGTCACCTCTTTATTACTACAAGGATCTGAATAACTTAGTTAAATGTCTGCAAAAATATTTTACTTATTTATTTGTGTTTGGATCCAATATATAAAATAAGTATAGTACATACCTCAAACACTCGTCATAGAAGGTTGGGCTATTATTATCTGAATATATATATATATATATATATATATATATATATATATATATATATATATATATAACTCCTAGATATAAATAGAAAAACTTATGCACGCATCTAATTAAATATGCAACCCAGGTTATTAATTGGTGTTATAATATCTAGACTGTCAAAAACTTTTTAACATGTCATTAAACTCGATGTAATGGTTCAAATTTTGAAAAATCCCAACTCGACTCTTTGCTTAACTCGATTTTAAATTAAATCATATGGGAGTTGTCATAATATGACATTATTGATTAGGTAGGTCCGAAGAAATAAAATCAAAGAAAAAAATAAACAAGTGAGGTTTACCCTAAGCAACCCGCAAAACATGCAACCTAGGTTATGGACTCCACTGAGTTCAATTATTATTTTTTATTTTATTATATGATAAAAAATATCAAAAACGATTCACAATCAATCTAATAATACTAAATGATAAAATTCAATAAAAACTCAACATTGAAGGACGAGATTGAAAAAAAAACAAAAAAAAAGCCAAAAAATAGAAACCAAAAGGAAAATTAAAAACAAGAAGAAGAGAGTCATGGGCATGTAATTAAACTCGGTACAATGGTTCAGATTTTTAAAATCCTGACCTGATTCTTTGTTTGACCTATGTTTTAAATTAAATTATATGGAAGTTACTCTAATATGACCTTGTCAATTGGGCATGTCCAAAGAAAAAAAGGAAAAAAAATTATCAAGTTCATCTTAGTCAACCCGCCAAAGTTGCGATTCTGATTGTAAACACCAGGTCTGAGTGAAATTAATTTTTTTATTTTATTATAGGATAGAAAATACAAAAAAAAATAATTTATAATAAATTTAATATTAAATGATAAAATTCAATAAAACTCAATATTAAAGATGGAATAGAAAAACAATTGAAAAATAAAAAAAAAAAACAAAAAAACAAAAGGACAAACCAAAAAGAGTCCAATCGTGTTGGGTTAGGTCTTTCACAAAATAGCCAGGAACGTGAGCTTGAAAGTGACCTACATGTCCAACCTAAGATTTTTTTTCTTTCTTTTTACAAGGGGCTGATGGCCAGTTATTCATCTTTTCTTATTTATTTTTTTTTAAATATGGTTGTTAATGTAATCATGACTATAGATATAAATAAAGAGGTGCAGAGAATAATTCTAATTCTCAAACCACTGTATTTTTGGAACCAAAATAATACAAGTTTTTAAGGAAAAAATAAGGGTGAAAATGAGGCCTTCTAACTACTGCATCAAAACATAAGTTACCTCATAGACGCGACATTTCCTTTGTTGGACAAACCATTTCCCTTTCCCCACAAGACTAGTGATTACAAGAAAAGAAACTATCACTGAAGTGATCAATGTCTCCTAGTTTAACATGCTACTATCAACCATTGTTAATTCTTTACCATCACAAGCACATAGTTCCTTACTGACTAATTTAATTAAATTTCTTTTAAGGTGGACCATTTTGTTGAGTGCAAGGCAGCTAAAATAGGACCGGGTATTGGTGGGCCTATAAAGCCTATGATTGGATCTGGAAATTAAAGTCAAACAGTGGCAGTGCCTCAGTCGTGCAGCCAGCCCAGCAGATATCTAACCTATGGGCTAATTCACTTAACAGTAAGAACCAAGTTGTAGGACATGATTTGCCATGCAATAATAATACCCTTCATTCTCCTAAGTCCAAACAAATGTTGACAATTTTGTTTCAACTGGTGTTGTCGTTTTAGTGTTTTATATATATATATATATATATATATATATATATATATATATAACTTCAAAAATAAATTAAATGTAAATTATGCAATTTAAATTTTAAACACAATGCTAAGTATCTAAACACAATTTAAAAATTTAAATATTCTTATTTACTAACATTATTGTTAACCTACTCTATTGGATTTTTTTTTAATATAAAAAGAAACATCCAAGAACAACTAATGTTTTTCTAGTAAAAAAATATCTTAAAGAAATTAACATGATATGACCTAATCAACTTAATAAGTCCAAAAATAATTTGGATGACAGGTAAAAATATAATTTGACTAAAAAAATTCATGATGACATCTGTTTTATAAAAAAATATTGAGATGACAACATATTTTATCAACCCGAGTCAACTTTCCAAATCCACAACCCGGATTATAAGACCATGATAAACCAAATTGAAATAAATTATGAAATTTATGTCTCAATAAACTCATTGTTGAATGATAAAATTGTAAAAAAAAATTCAATCTAAAAAAAAACACAATAAAAAAACCTAAGTTTACCCGAGTTACTTAGAAAACCCGTGACTTGAATTAGGAGACTGAGATAACTTCATAAAAACAAATTGAAATAAATGACAAAGCCTAATTCATAATCAAATAAATGTTGAAGATGTTGAATGACAAAATTAAAAAATATATATATCAATTAAAAAAATAGATAAAAAAAACTAGAATCAACTTGGTTAACTTGTTAAACATGTGACAAGGGTAATGAGTAACAACTTTAATGTTAATAATCACTTTCAACTTTATTTATTTACATTCTATTAGTAAAAACCAAGGATTTGTTTTTTTTTATTTTGACAGAGTTTCTCCTAAAATTTTACATACCAAGTTATAAACATTCATACTCTTAATCACCAATGTTAATTTTCAAATTTCATTCCTGATTCAATCATCCTATATCACGTCTCGTTCAGGATTAACCATACTTTCCAATTCACCAAGTATCTAGACATCAATAACCATCATATCACATAAGTATTTAAAGAAAATTAAAATATGAACAAAACATGTGCATTTAAAGGAATTCAATATATATAAATAACTATTACCTATTTTCAATTACTTGGCACATCACTGATATATATTTAAATAACAGTTTAATTATCAATTCTTCTAATTATTACAATTTTTCAAAGTAATGGTATTTAATTTATGTGTCCCAAACACTATTCTAAATACATACCTATTAACATATATCTATAAACTTACAATATGACAACGATTCATCATATCTAACTAGATGATTCAAATCCTACTCCCTCCTAGTCTTATATGACTTGTGATGACCTTGTATTTATACAATTATAATATAAAATTTAATTACTATTTCACCCATAAACTTATTATTCAATATCATTCTTAATATTACTTTTAACACAAATAATACAAATCAATTCATTAAATTATAGATCACATTTTCAACTATCCAACATTAATTATTCATTTCAACAACATTACCTTATACATGTTGTCGCTCCCTCGCACGGAGCACGGCATCGCAGTGACCCTCCCCGGGGCGGGGATTGATTTCGGGGTTTTTATTTTGTGAATAAAGGAGTTGCCACCTAGTATTATGATCACTAAGAAACCTAACTGGTCTTTCAGAGATTCTAAGGCAAGAGATTGGTTGCGTAAATGGAAGGTTTTAGCACCCCTAGTACGTCTTACCTAAGGTAAGCTGCTTGGTGTTTGGTTTGCCTTACGATTGCTATGGTGTTGGTGTTTTCTAATCAGTTTTCGTAGGAAAGGTTTGCTATGATGAATGGACTTGGGTTCAAAAGTCTAAAAGAAAAAACTTTGGCCAATATGAATCATACCTTTAGATATGTTTATAGAGTGTCAAGGAGAGCTGATGCATATCTCTTGAAATCTGTGTTTGATTGAGACTAATTTTATAACCTATGATATAAGAGATAGTTAAGATAGAAATCCAAGGAGATTCAATGTGCTTAAAAGCTCATTTTTCCCTTAGTATTTCAAGAGTTCGCGACTCGTAAATCGCAAGGAAGAGGAACCAAAAAATTCAGAAATCTAAGGAAATTCAAAGTGCTTTAAAAGCCTATTTTTGCCCTAGTGTTCCATACTTTCACGGCTCGTAAACCGTGGAGCCAAAATTAAAATGTCCTCAATTATAATCGAGGTTTCTTTCAATAATGTGTAATGACTTATTATTCCTAGAAAAATATTTTGGATATTTACCACTTAGGGTTTTTTTATCCAAATATTAACAGTGAATAATAGCGAAATATTCCAAATAATATTTTGAATATTAATCCTTTTGGGATTTCTTTAACCAAATATTAATGGTGAATAAAGTCGAATTCCCCCAAAATAAGATTTTTATAATTTTGTAATATTGGCTAACACCCTTTGGAATTTACAAACATGTTGTAAAATCCAAAATGCAAGAAAATAATTTTTGTGTTTACGAAATCCATGCTAAAACACATTTTCTTTTAAACTTCAAATATTTGTTTATTTTTAAAAAAAAGGAATGTTCAAAATATGTTAAAGTATTGGTCGTATGCAACACACAAAAACATTTTTATATTTTTATCAAAACAAGAGCATCATAATTCTAATGCAATGTCCGTGACTCATGACCTATCTTCTTTTACCAATATGGGAGACGCTCCCATACTAGTTTCATACAAAAGAAAAATGGAAAACGGGAAGAGTGAGCTGATGATGAAGAACCCACGATTCCTCATGAACTAACAAAAGAAAAAAAAGATAAGGAACCCGCAAACTTTAATAAAAAATAACCATCTAAGCTCAAAGCCACGGAAGGAAACAGAAGACAAGCATTCATTGTATTGTCAAAAATATAGAAAATGAAAGTGCAAAGCCATAAGACAAAACAGGTTTTTAAAACATTAAAACAACCAGATTTATATCCGACAAGGGGGAAGAAAGTTGAGACTTATACCTGCAGGTCTCACTAGTCTTAGCTGCAGAGGATGAAATACAAACCCTAACGATCGTTTCTGTCAAGGTTTAGCAGTAAAGCTCCTTCTTTATATGCTACAGATCTTCCTCGTTTCTGCAGGTCTCACCAGTTTTGACAGACGAAAGTTATGTCCATGTTTAGCAGCAGAGCTTCCTATCTATGTGCTTGTAGATCTCAAACGTTTCTTCTCCTCCTTTTCCTCTGTCTCTTTCCCCCTATTTTCCCCTTCTCCTCGTTTCTTCTTCTATGCTCTGTATCCTTTTTTCTTTCTTTCACGTTCCAGTGAAGGTTTTTTTTTTTTTTTGTCTCCCAGTATCAAAGAAAAGCCCCCTTTCTTTCTCCTTGTTTTTCCTGCTTCTCTCCCCCCTTTTTTTTCTTTAAGTAAGTAGAGGCAGCGTATATATAGTATATACAAAGCTCTTATTTAGGAAACAAAATACACTAATCTACGATGTAAATCTCAGCTAATCAAACAGAGAAAGCAGATTAGGAAACCAGAATATTCTGATTGATATTTTGATGATTCCAGTGGTTATTTTCCAGTGATTAACTCTTTTATATCCTTCCACAACTGGCAATGTGAGGCACCAACTATTTCCTTTGGATTGAGGCAGAAAAAACGTGCTTTTACATTCAAAAAAAATAAAGCGAGAGAATCATGGAAACCAGCAGGGAATTGCAGAGAAAAGGAAAGAATTTGCAGACGGGGGGTTGTTCTTAAAATGACAATAAACAGTACCATGCTAATTAAATCCCATGGGGTTGTTTTGTGCTACCAAGTTCCAAACGGTGGTGTTTTTTGAGTGGGATATATGAGGGTAAAAAATGGCGCCGCTGGTTTTGTGAAAAGAAACAAAAATATAATCCAACGCGGTAGTCAAATAACAGAAATTATTGTGATGTTTTCTGATCCAGTCCTTGTTTTTTTTCAACGAAACTAAATAACTTTCCCAAATTTTAAATTGGTTTTAGATTATTCTGATAAATTCTTGAAACATTAAATCGGGTCTCTCGAATCAGACCTGCAAGCTCAGGAATCCTTCTCACGGCAGGATTCTCTACTTTTACACTAGACATTCAAACGAGAATATCTTGAGCTTCTAATATCGAAATAAGACGATTCAAAAACCTAAATTCATGTAGACGTACAAGACTACAACTTTCATGAAGGATTTAAAGTGGGAAAATTTTGTTTTGAAGAACAAAATTGCAAAAACTCGGGTTGGAATCCTTCTCGCGGCAGGATTCTCCACTTTCACATTAGATATTCAAATGAGAATATCTTAGGCTTCTAATATCGAAATCAAGAGATTCAAAAACCCAAATTCATCTACGCATACAGGTCTACAACTTTCATGAAGGATTCAAAGTGAGATAAATTCGTTTTGAAGAACAGAATGTGGCTGCAATCTGGTTGGTCAAAAGGATATCATGATTTGATTCGAAAACTGACAATGCTGAGCATCCCAATCTGACTGAGAGTCTGACATAAGAACAATGAGTCCTACGACCCAATAAAGGTGCAATTCAATTCTTTAATATGTCATGAATGACATGACACGATCAAAGAGTTGATGTCTTATCCCAAGTGCAGGAGTGTCATAGTAATAAATAACCCGGCAAGACCGGGGTCGAACCACAGGGAGGTTAATTGTATAAATTATAATTAATAAAACAACAACAACAACAACAATAATAACAACAATAATAGTAACAGTAATAATTATATTAATAGTAATAGTAATAATAATAATACTCAGTACGTGGCGTTGTTATACCTGAGAATGATCTCAAAGATCGGGTCACAGGTTTCCAGCCTATATACTGAGTTTATGAAAAAAATCAAAGAGATATATTATATAATATAAACAGATTTCTGATGCGAATGAACAAGGCAAGACCAACAATGTCAGGATCCTTGATCAAACATAGAGCATACTTAAAGTACATAAAATATAACAAGAATGTAAATAATAATAATAATAATAATAATAATAATAATAATAATAATAATAATAACAATAATAATAATAATAATAGCAATATTAGTAGTAGTAGTAGTAGTAGTACTAATAATAATAAAGAAGAAGAGGAAGAAATTAATGAGAACTTTGAGATGGAAGATTAATGTAAAGATTAAACAATGATAAAAACAAATGTCAAGGTTAGAGGGTTCACTAATAGTATTAGAGATAAGTAAA
>Ga0325405_1005790_pt1 | contig 12525 bp, 8 predicted proteins | sample PopdelMetagenome_21_FD_205663 | JGI IMG/M metagenome (GOLD analysis project Ga0325405, IMG submission 205663) | Populus deltoides microbial communities from Bellville, Georgia, United States - Xylem-Control-R2 | ecosystem: Host-associated > Plants > Phyllosphere > Stem > Wood/Secondary xylem...
AAAAGAGACACAACTGACTCTTTATGAATCTCCTTTTCAAACTTGTTTAGACCTATTATGTTAGCTATATTTAACTTCTTAGATAGTTCCACTAGAAAGTTTTTTAAAATTTCTTCTATAACTAAACCAGACACAATAGGTTGTTCCTTAACCTCATTCAGAAACTCATTTGGACTCATTGTATTAAGTCCTTGTTTGTTCACATTCTCTTTTTTCTTGTTTTATTGCTAGGTCTTAGTAGTAATCTAATGAGTTTGATCTTTCTACCTTTAAAAGCAAAAGAACATAAATTTGATCAACCGGAAATAGTGACGTGTAAATTATATATTCATGGCCTCCCCAAAATGACATGTCATACATCCATTAGATTCACATCACACCAAATTTCATCATGATAATCTAGGAATTTAATAGGGAACAAACATCTCCCATTGACTGCTATGGAGTTATTATTAACCCATGACACATTATATGGTTTAGAATGGGGAACAAGTTTTAGGCCTAAACAAATTACAGTAATTGAAGATACTGAATTGATACAACTTTCATTATCAATGATGATTTTGCAACCCTTATCCTCACACTTGATATCGGTGTGAAAGATAGCAGTCATTCTTCAATCTTCAGTTCCCTCGGGTTGTGTCAAGGCCTAGCAATAAAGGAAATAATACACTACACCGAAGAAAAAGGAAATAAAAATGTTGAAGAAGAGAAGAATAGGGGCTGGAAAAGTCTGCAACTTTGCAATTTTTAATAAAAAATTGTCTAACATTTAGAAAAATAGGATATAAATACTAAATCACTAACTAGAGCAAACAATTGGGTTTATAGTCCAATAAATAGAATACCTAACAATAGTTAAATCAAATCCAACAAATAAAGTCTAATTAAGAAACCTCAACTAAAAATTCAAATAAATTAAACCAAAAACACAAATTAAAACTCAATCTCTCAACAGTTTGGGCTACTCTATATCGTCTATAATCATACATGTACGTACACAATATTTTGGATCCGGTGTCCTAACCATCTTGTCACACAAATCTACATGACACTCCCAACTGGGAAAGTGAGATCAAGTTAATGCCCCTGACTTCATAAAAGCACTCAGCAGCCAGCACTTGCAAAGCATTTATAAAAAAATAATGAATGAACTCACACAGGGGTTCAACAATCACGTAGGAGTTTAGGCATTATAGTAAACAGATGATCTCAAGAGATACATACCAGAGCTTGATGGGCAAGTTCAACTGATGGAAATGTTACAGAAGCTTGGCCCCTCATTCTTCCCTCCTGAAATTTAAAAGCAGAGGTGATTCCACATTGATAAATAATGTAATCTAGCATTTTAATTTTTTGATAAATAGTGTAATATAGCATTTTAATTTTAAGTCAATGTCGATCAGTCTAGAGATCACATTTTTCAATTATATATGCAATATGTCATGCACAAAAACAGGATTTTATCTCCCAACAACAAAACTTCTCAAATTTCTTCTATTTCTTTGACAGCAACTCAAATAAATATGCAAGCACATAGTCCTCAGGTACAACAGTACAAGAAGAATCTGAGCAATATCCAATCTTAGATAACACTGAAATCTAAAGCTGCCATCTAAAAACAAAGCTCAGGCAAAAAAAAATTCAATTTCATCAACCCTACTTCATACTCTTGGTCTCACTATTTTAGATCTTAATCCTGAGCCATCAATACATATAATATGCATTCTCGTGCATGCTTCATACTCTCAAGTTAAGAAAGAAAAGATTTACCTGAACCAACAGTCTGGTTCCTCATAAACATTTCAATCCACAGTTCCTCTTAAGAACCTGTTAAGGAAAAGCCCTACAAATCAACAAGCATTCCCTTTAACTGACTTTAAACATTCTCAACTCATATTCTCATTAGATGGCACACCCAGTGTCTTGCCAACAAGCCCTTTCTCACACACCAGTGGCTATAAATTTCTAAACTCGGGTTTGAAATCATCACCCTCCCTGGACCCATTGCAAAGCTAGCAGTTTCAAGGGAAAGGATTTCCTTGCACTTCCATGAAATTATCCTCCTTTCACATCTTCCATTCACCAGTCCTCTCATTCAACATTAATGATGGAACATATACATAAATATATGAGTATATCATACACCAACATAATAAAAGGTGGATCGCAATCTCTCTAATGCCCACATGGAATTTGTATCACATGAACTAAGACCTGGTGCTCCTCGGAACATTAAACTTAAACAAACATGTTGAGCTTTATGCAGAAGTCAAGAGTCTACCAAATGACCTCACCTACATCAACTTGACACTGAGGCCACTTTTTGCTGCATCAATGCTTCCAAACAATGATCCTACAGCAAATTGTGAATAAGCAGGTATTATCTTTGCAGTAACAAGAGGCAAATTGTATGAATAACAAAATCCACAAAAAGAATAAGCTTCAAAAATATCAGCACCAAATTTTCATGCGTAAAAAACAACCATTTCCTAAAATATTAATGTTTGGCACAAAACACAAAAAAATTATACCCTGCAATTTGATACAAAAGCGCCGAAAATTGGCATCCAGCAAGTGTCAAGGTTTGCCAGCTTACCAAATATGTAGAAGAAATCATCAAAACCCACTTCTTTGTCCAGGTTCTTTATGTACAGCACAGGTGCAGGTTTCCCAACTGTGTAGTTCTGCAAAATTTAAGAAAGCTTATGCAACTGGGTATATCTTCTTTGCAATTCATACAAGCTACCTTCAGTCAAAAAGGCAAAAAAAAAAACAGTTCAAACTGAACATAGATTAGACTAAACAAATTAGGAAAATTATGTATCTTCCATGCAGAAATCACTAAAAAATTTCCAGACCAGGTACCTTAAACTTTGGAAGTGATAAAATTTCCTCTGGAGCTAGTCTTGTACTCTCTATTTCTTCTGCAGTTGCATAGGGTCTCTGATCCAAACCCTCTTTGTCTGGGTCCTCAGCTTCTGTCGCGATGTTATCATCTTTATGTTCATTTTGAGTTACTTTTGGTGCAATCTTAATCTGCAATAAACAATAGAAGAACATGAACATTTGTAAAAGTGATCAGAAAAACCAAAAAACATTTCTATTAGACAGAAAATGACCTGCAGCACAGGATTCTTTTTCTTTATAACTGGAATTTCTTTTGGGACCAAGGAGGCAGGTTTCAGGCCAACAGCCTCATGAACTATGTCTGTATCAGCTGCAGGTCCTACAATTGCTTCCCGCTTGACACGCTTTCTTCTGGGTTTAACAGCTCCTGAGGCTTCATACAAGGCTTTATCATCAAACTCCTACAAACATTTAGCCCCCAAACATTACTATTGAAATTGTTCATGGTAATTAGAAAAACAGTAGAAAAACGAATCTGAACTGCTCTATCTAGAACGCACAAAAAGTATTTGAAGCCATCATTCCTTGATAAAAGAAGTAAGAAAAGAGGACATCATTTACCTTCCAATTATTAAATTACAGATAATGTGGAGCAAGCATAGTTTGGGTTCAAATTTCAGATCAGATGCCCACTTGACTTTGTTCAAAGTGATATTAGTGAACACACACACACACACACACATGATGTATAAATCAAGACTACAACGTAGCAGCAATGTACCTCATCTGAAGACTCCATTTCTGACTTGCTACTGGATTGCTCTGCCAATGGAGACTTTTCAGATATACGAGGAGGAGGTGGTGGTGGTGGTGGTGGTGGTGGTGGTGGTGGTGGAGGCACAGGTGCTGCAGGGGGGAGAGGTGGAGTGGGCAGGGCCATTCTAAATGGAGCTGGAATATTCATTTTGTTCATCAAATGCAACACCTATGGAAGAAAACTAAGTAGTCAATGACATGGCAATATGCTTGCAGCTGACTAGAATTTTTTTTTAAAACAAAAACCACAATAAATTGTAACTATCAGAGCCAAGGAAGGTGATTTTGTAAACTTGTCCCAAACTTTGCAGATTATGGGAACAACCTGTGTATAGAAGCGAGGAACAGCAACAAGAGCATTTACAATGTTGGTTAGAATGTTTCCATCTGGTGGAGGGTAAGCATACCTGTAAGAACAAAACATGACCCAATCATGGTAATTCTAACAGCATATCATGATACCATGGAATAATGAGGATGTTTTTCTGCCCTGCTATTAATTGCATGATGCTATAATCGGTTTCCAAAAGGTAGTGTCTAACTTCACAAGAGACCAATCAGTTATATGAATGGCCAGTTCCTAGGTAGATTCCCTCTAATAATTATATCTTAAGATAAAACTCATATTGATGCCATTAAGAGGAGAATTCTAACAAACTTATAAATCAGTCTGCTTAAATCTTTCCCTAATCTCCACCTCTTACCCTCTCCATATGCTCAAGCAGCCAACTGATCTGCAGCGTAGATCTAAAATTCCACATTAAGCATGTGGACACTGGACTAGTGTTGTCAAAAGCGAAAAGCACCCTAAGGCGGCAAGGCTATCAAATGTCCAAAGCTCCAGTGCTTGCCTGAATAAAACAAGGCGATATGCTATAAATTCAAATAAAATATATGTATAGTATTATAATATATAAATCACAAATATATATGTTAAAAATTAAGATTAGAAAATCAAAGTGAAACTCAAAATTTTTTAACGGTCATAAAAAGTAATATTATTTGTCGCACCTGACATCACGGCAGCCCTAAAAATAAATCTTGAATTATGAAAAAAGAATAGATTTCTGACATCTTGTTCTTTTATGGGAAAAAGGTCTTGTTTAAGGAGTCTCCACCTAATATTATGGTCACTAGGAACCCTAACTGGTCAACAGAGATTCTATGGTACGGGATTGGTTACGTAAAAGGGAAGATATTATCATCCCTTAAACGTTCTGCCTGGGGCAGACTGCATTGCTGATTTTGTCTTAAATTGCTAAATATTTATTGGTTTATGCTCTGATGGTTTGCTTGCAATATTCCTGACTCTGGCGCCAGTAAATATTTGAGCTCGAATAATTCCAACTCTGGCGTTGGTAAAAATTCGTAGCTACGAAAAAAAATTAGATTAATATTTTTTATTCCATACCCTAGCGCCAGTGAATAAATAAATAAAAATAAATTTATTTTTATGCATGCACATATTTTTTTATTTTTCTAGCTAAATAAAATAAAATACAACGAATAAAAATAATATAAATTTAAACCGATATTTTTATTCCTCACTCTGGTGTCAGTGAATAAACCAATAAATTTACATTATTTTTATTCATGCATACACATTTTTTATTTTTTATTTTTTCAATTTTTCTGTTTTTTTTATTTTTTTATTTTTTGGGCCGGGCCCAGCTCAGCCCACATGGGCTGGGCTACACCCAGCCAGCCCAGCCCGATCACTGGCCCAAGCCAGTGACCCGGCTGGGCAAAAATCAAAGAAAGCACGCGTGAAGTGATTTCACGCGTGCATGAGCAGAATAGAGGAAATGAGTTAGAATGTGTGAATTAAAATTCAAAGTAAACATTAGCTGGTGAATTAAAATGAAAAGCGAGGAAGAGGAAGAACTTACTTGGTCTGCTGGAGGAGAAGCTTTCTTGTTCTTTGGCTCTTCTTCGTTTTTGTTCGCCTGGCTTGCTCTCTGATTCAGGAGACGGAGGCGTGATGGATGACCGGCCAAAGCTCTGCTTCGGTTCCCTTGTATGCTCCTGCGTTGTCCTCTTTTTCTTCCTCTGTTTCGGGTTTTTTCTTGCTGGTTCTTGGTTTTTTTCTCCTATGTTCTTTTCTCCGGTTTCTGGTTTCTCATCTGGGTTCAGCTCCCGTTTTTCTTCTCCTTTTCAGTCCAATTCCCCCAGTTTTTCTTCTTTGTTTGTGTCTCTGCCCAGTCTTCTCTGTTCAAGACGAAGACAAATGGTGGTAAAAGCACGAGGATTTGTTGCTGGTTAAGTGACCAGAAATTTCCCTAGGTTCTGTCTCTCTTCGTCCTCTCTACTGGGTTTTTTTCGTCTGGGAATTTTAGCCTCTGGGTCCTCCTCTCTACTGGGTTTTTTCCGTTTGGGAATTTTAGCCTCCTGGTCCCCCTTTGTGATTCCTCCATTTTATAGAGTCTGATCGATGGTAACGGACGACATGTAGAGGGACGACAACATTAAAACGTCCTTAACTGAGGTGAGCGGATGATTACTGCCCATAACTGCTGGAAACGGTCTCTGGTTAAAGAAGAAGAAGATGAACAGTGCTCTTTGCAACGACGCCGTTTTGGTATATGAGGTGGCCATTTGCGTTTTGGCCCGTGAAGTTCCGAACATTTTATAATTAAGCACTTGGTTTAAACTGTAATTGCCCCTACGTTTCGGCGTCTTTTACAAGTTAATCCTTGGACTTTAATCTGTTGCAATTGAGCCCTCAATTAACCCCAAACTTTGCTAATGTTTCAATTAAGTTCCTAATTTCATTAATTTAATTAAATCCAAGTCCAATTAAGTCTCAGAACTTATCAATTCTCCAATTAAACCCTTAATTGGATTAATTAAATTAATTATAAGCTTAATTAAGTCTCAAACTTATCAATTCTCCAATTAAACCCTTGATTGGATTAATTAAATTAATTCCAAGCTCAATTAATTCTCAAAACTTATCAATTCTCCAATTAAACCCTTGATTTGATTAGTTGAATTAATTTCAAAGTTTAATTAATCCCCAAAACTTCCAATCATGTTGCCCTTAACCCAATTTTAATTTATTCTTCATTTTTTTTTTTTTTTGCTTTTCTTTATCATTTTTTTTATTATCATTTTTCAGTAAAAATAATAGTAATAATAATAATAATATAAAAATGATCAAAAATTAGATTACGACACTACTCACCCTTAAAAACAAAATTAGACAATTTAAAAATGTAAGTAGATAAAAATAGTTAAACTTAAATATCATCATCATTAATCTTCCAACACATCATCATCCATGCTTTCATTTCCTTCACTCAAGTCCCCCATATCCTCGATTTCAAGATTGTCATCTGAATCATCTCTTAAACCATAATGCACTTCTTTAGAATTAGAACACAATCCCACTTCATGTCTAGATCTAGAACTTGATGCTCCTCCTACACTTCTCAACCTTGTTTGCTGCGTAGTGATTGTTCATGGTTCGTTAGCTCTGGTTGCCCTCGCCACATCACCCCAAGTTCGAGTGTCATCATCAGACACCAATTCATCCATTTTGATGACCTTTTTTCCTTTTTAAACCCTACTATTTACTATAACAACTATACACTTAAATTATTTTTTGTGGTAAAATGAGCAAATAGGTCAAAATACATATCAATTTAAAAAAAAAGGGGAAAGATATTTTGACCAGGCGCTCGCTTCAGCGCCTGGTGCTTGCACTCCAGGCGAGCGCTTATGCAGCGCCTAGTTAAATTGTCTCGCCTGGAAAAATAAAAGGTTTTGGGGTCTCGCCTCTCCTTGCTTGGAGCGCCTCAGTGACTCTTGACAACCCTGCACTAGACACCAAAAAATGAAGATGCATGTCTCAAGTAACCTCGAGTACCGTGACATAAATGTCTTCCATCACAAAACACACAATGGCATTCACAGAGAAGACACTGCTTTCCAACATAGACACAAAAATCCTTATCAAATTGGAAAAGTTTACGAAGAACGGAAAGGGAAACATACTCCAAATGAGGGGGGAATGGATAGTCAACACCAAGCCTTGGAGCAATTGGTTCACTAGCAGGAAAGGACCTGAATTTCGAGCCATCGCCAACATCTCTAGTCACAGAAGCATCCTCAATCAAAGATGTTGGTGGTACAGATTCTTTTCCTTGTTGAGCCTCACTTAGCTTACTAGCTCTCTCCACCGATAAGACCTTGCCAAGAAACCTCAGCCTAACCAAAAAAAAAGGAAAGAAAAAGGAAAAAGAACAGGCAACAATTCATTGGCTTATTTCATCATATTGGACTAGCATCAACCAGTTGACAGTGATAGACAAAATTACCCATTTAACTGAGTATGCGCTTGATAAGCCAAGCTTTCACTTTTGAAATCAACAAATGCACAATTTTTCAATCTGCATAACCAACATTATCAAAGAAATATCACCTCAACAGGACAGTCAATAGTAACACAACAAAAGCGGAAATAAACTCTATCCAACAAAGAAAGATTACAGAAAAAAAAAAACTTATAAAATTCAAGAATTTATCAAAAAACAACAACAAAACTAGTAAATAAAAGCATCAAAATTGACAAAACATACAATATGCAGTTAAGGCACAAGTAAAGTAAAAAATATTACAAATTTACATTGAAATAACCTTCCAGAATTGCAAGGACGAACAGAGACAGCACCATAATGAGAGAGAAGCCTTGAAAGAGTTTTAAAAGGAATAGCTTCAGGGAGGTGTTTGATCAAAAGGGTAACAGTCACTTGTGGTTCTACTGATTCTGCTTTCAAATCGTTGCCTTGAAACCCAAAATCCTGCAACTGGGCATTCATTAAATTCTGTGAAGAAGGAAAAGCAGACATTGGAGCATACACAGGGAGACTTAGGCAAGATTTTTCATACCCTGCAGTGAAGGGAGGGAGAAACTGTAGAGAACACAGGATTAAATATCTGATTGGGCTGGGCTTTCTTTATGGATGCAAAATATACGGGTTTTGGTGCTGGAATTTTAGTTAGCTGGGATAATTTTTAAATTTTTTATTTTTAAATTATTTTAATATGTGAATATTAAAAATAATTTTTAAAAAATAAAAAAAATATTATTTTGATATATTTTTAAATAAAAAACACTTTAAAAAACAATCGTTATTATACTTTCAAACATCTATTTAGTTTAACTTAGTTATAAAACTCGATGAGCTCTACAGGTTTATTTAGAATCTGAATTTTTACTTAGGTTAAGTTTTAAAAAATAATTAACTTAAGTTGATCCAGTAAAATAAATCAAAATTTATTTTTTTTAAATAGTACAAAAACTCATTTAATATTAGATCTTTTACCATACACTGAGTTTAATAATATTGCAAATTAACCTTGCTTTTATGCATCCAAAGTCTTGGAGTAGGTTGTAAAAAAATGTCAATAAGAAAATACTCAAAACTGCTATTGTGTTTTTTTCAATGCAAAAAATAAATTATTGTTAATCAAGCTAGTATAAAATTAGTTTATAGAAGTTAATCAAACCAGATTAAATTTTATTAAAATTTATGATAACTACTAATTAAAATTTTTGAAATGCTTAAGAAATTTAAAGAATAAAACCATTAAAAAATAGTTTTGTAAATTTTAAGGAATAAATACGAGGATTTCTACATAACATTCCATAGTTTATTATTATTTTTTTTTGTTGTGTCTGATATCTTTCAAAAATTATACTTTACATTTTTAATATATAAATTTATAACATTTTATATCCTCATCGTGATGCAAAAAAAAAAATCAACAAAAATATTGAATTATTCTCATGATTCTCATTATCTTTTATTTAATTACTAAAGAGTCATTGTAATATTAATATTATAACTTTGTCATTGAAATTAAAAAAAAAAACCCTAGCCAGCTATCTTCTTCTTCAAGCCCGCAAGGAATAATTGAAGTCATTATTATTAATATTATTTTATTTCTTTTAATTTTTCATTTTTAATTTTCAATATATAGTTTTTAAACCCGGTCCAGTGGCCGATCCGGTCCAAGATGCGGGTTCCGGGTTTTGACCGGGTCACCAGATCGGCCAGGTCAATCTCTATTTTAAAAAAAATTCAGAACGGTATTGTTTTAGTAAAAAAAAAAATTAACAGGTTGCAACCGGGTTTTGCCAGGTCAATCAGGTCACCGGGTCAACTTGTCAGGTTAGTCGGATCACACCGGATCATGACTTTTCCTATTTTTTAATCAAACTAGTCTAATTTCAGTTCCAAATCAATTAAATTCCTAATTAACCTATCAAATCAGATCAGAATTCAAAACTATGTTCCAGCCTAAAAAAGAGAAAGCGAGCTTAATTACAAAATCATTATTTTTCCAAACCCCTCTATAGCTCCAAGCTAACAGTAGAAATCCATACGAAAAAAGACAAAAAAAAAATCATTAAGAGAAATGAACAGAAACCTTTCTCTTGACACCTAGGAATTAGGATGATTAAAATGCCATCAAACCTACTTTATTTTGATATTCATCCACGTTAAATGCATCTTCTGAACTACCACCATGATCACATGCCTTGTCCATTTCACTGTTATTATACATTCCAGTCCTTGAACTTTGTTAATTCTAGTATTTCAGCCCCTGTGTTTTCTAATATTTATAGTTTAGCCCTTGATTTTTATTTTATTTTTTTGTTAGAATTTTTGTCCCGTTTGAGCTGTTACCTAGGTCTAGCCTTCCAGGCCTCCTCGTAACTGAGTAGCAATTCCATAACTACTTCATGGGAAATTACCTCCGGAAACTTCTTTAAAAATTTAAGCGTGATCCACCTGTCGGATTAAAAGTTATGTTCTTTTTGAGCCATCACCCAGGTTTGGCCTTCCGGACCTACTCGTCACCAAGTAGCAATTCTATAGCTACTTCAAGGGAAACGGCCTCCGAAAACTCCTATAAAAATTACAGCACGATCCAACGGTTGGATCAAAAGTTGTAGCCCTTTTAAGCGGTCAATCTAGTCTGGCCCCACCAGACCTCCCTGTGATCGAGGAGCAATTACATATCTACTTCAAGGAAAACAGCTTTTGAAAACTTCTATAAAAAATTAAGTCTGATCCAATGGCCGGATCAAAAGTTTTGTCTCTTTTGAGCCGTTGCCCAGGTTTAGCTTTCCAGACCTCCGTGTCACCACGTAGCCATTGCATAGCTACTTCAAGGGAAATGGCATCCGGAAATTCCTGTAAAACTTTGAGTACAATGCAACAGTCGAATCAAAAGTATGATCTTTTTGAACAATTATTCTGATCTTACCCGACCAAACACTTCGATTTTCATTTATTGTGTGGATTTATATTATGATCTATTGTCTTATTGTTTTTTATATGATTTTCATAAGATCCATGTGATCTATCAAATCAAGATTAAATGAACTAGGCTTAATTGACAAAATTAGAGATGTTCAATCTTGCGTGACATATCAAAAAAGGCTTTAAATCTAAATTTATTATACGGTTGTGCTTGAAGAATGATAAATGGGGTGGGTATGGAATTATATTTTCTTATTTATTTTTTTATTTTTTAATAATTAGGGGTTAAAGGTGATATATAATATATTAATTTTATTTTCAGTTAAAAGCTTCTAGGAAACTTTTTGGGCAATGATGAAGTTAGAGATATGCTATCTTTTTTCGTACGTGCTAAAATTAAAATAAACCAACAAAATTAATGAGTCAATAGCCATATAGAGGTGTCGGTTGGTTAATTTGAACATGTTTCATCTACCTATTGTGTGTAGGTTTGATTATTTGGTGCTTTGTTAGTCTTGGTATAAATCTAGGACTTAAAACAAATTTGGCTCCAATGACGACAAGGCTTTTTTATGTTTATTTATTTATTGTTGTTACCTGTTTGAAAGTATGATTGTGGTTATTTTTTAAAATGTTTTTTACTCGAAAATATATTAAAATAATATTTTTTTTAAAATTATTTTTGATATCTGGACATCAAAATGATCTAAAACTACAAAAAAATATATTAATTTGAAGTAAAGAAAAAAATAAAAAATTTAATTTTTTTTAAAAACACTTTTGAAATGTAAAAACAAACAGGGCCGACTGGGATCATGTTTATTGATTTTGTTTTTATTATTCTTATTTTATTTTTTTTGGTGTCCTTAATATTTTCTTCTTTATAAATTTAGCTATATATTTGAGATCAGATCTCAATTTTAGTTTTGTTATTATTTTTTTTTTAACAAGCTCATAACTAAAATAATAATTTAAAAGCTTCTAGGAAACTTTTTGGGCAATGATGAAGTTAGAGATATGCTATCAGTTAATTTTATTAGTTTAGTTTTTTTTTTTTTTTGACAAGCTCATAACTAAGGGCAAAAAAAAAAAAAAAAAGACATAAATGAACTTGTACGAGGAAATTTAATTAGGATTGAAGGAAGCAACAACCTTGCTATGAGAGCATGCTAGGGTGATTGTGGTCTTTTCCAATTGGGTAAGGAACCCCTATAGCCAGAGCCTCTTCAATCCATTGTTAGGTTTTTCTTAGTTTTCACGTTTAAGTAAAACTAGATGGCAATTTTATGAATAATCTATCTTAATGATCGCCTAAATATCTGTTGTGATAGTAAGTGACCCAATTGCAGAATATATAAGTTTAATTGTGGGTGTGTTTGATATCGGGTTTCAAAAGTGTTTTTGAAAAAATTTAAATTTTTTTATTTTTTTACTTTAAATTAATATTTTTTGATGTTTTCATATTAGTTTGATGTGCTGATATCAAGAATGATTTTTAAACCAAGCCCGGTAATTGACCCGACCTAAAGTCCGGGTCCCGGGTTTTGACCGGATAATTTCTGAGTTTTTTAATAAATCAAAATGA
>Ga0325405_1005792_pt1 | contig 12521 bp, 13 predicted proteins | sample PopdelMetagenome_21_FD_205663 | JGI IMG/M metagenome (GOLD analysis project Ga0325405, IMG submission 205663) | Populus deltoides microbial communities from Bellville, Georgia, United States - Xylem-Control-R2 | ecosystem: Host-associated > Plants > Phyllosphere > Stem > Wood/Secondary xylem...
TTTTGCTCTCTAATTTCCAACCTTTTCATGCATACAAGGATGTAGAGTTCCAAGATGGAGCAATCTGCCAAAAAATGTTATGGTATCAAACTCTGCACCTAAAGAAAAAAATAAAAAAGACCAGTGCTTGCATCAACAAGACATAAAATTATACTTCCCATGCTTTCATGTGAAAGTATTTTTTTCAAAAATTCATGCAGCAGTATTATTCATGGTTCTCTGCACTTTTTTATTCGGTGCTGCCTGACATGTACACCTAAGTAAACTTGAATAAATTCCAAAATCTAAAAGTGGATCAGTATCTCATAAAAGGAATTGATGCATATCACACGTGATGCGTTGCAGGATATAATATGTGGGGATGATGATTGGGTAATGTCAGCAACCAAGAGACAAGATAGGAGATAGCAGATGAGTTCCAAGAGCATCTAATAATTATGAAACTATCCATTCATAAGCCACCAGATAAGGTACATCTGAGCAAGAAATAAGTACCAAAGAAATTTCAAATTGGCAGACCTTTTATGCATTCCTGCTTTGGTTGCCTTTGGATGCTCGAAAGTGCAGCTTTGAAGTTCTCAAGTGACAAGAACCCCGATTTCAATTCCATATTTGAGATGGCAATAAATCTAGCATCAAATGGTAAGTTGAAGAGGGTAAGTATTATAACCTCAAAAACTATTAATTCACAACATTCAATTTTTCGAGGTGCAAGAACTAAACTTACAGAAATCTCAATAAATGATTGGTGGTAGAACTGGAGTTCAGATAATTGCTGATGATTTCTTTGAATCTCTCGTCTGCTAAAATACTCTGTCAAACATCAAGACGATACATGTTTGAATATGAATTTACATATCTGAGAGGACCATGATACTACTATCTAATAAAAAGTATGCATCAGATAACATATACTTGAAGCTTTTCATTGAACTCAGCAGCGTAGTCATGGGCAAGACTTGAGTCCATTGGCAAAGATAGGATGTGCTCCAGCAATCTGCATAACCAGAAAGTGATAAACTGGGATTTTATCATGGCACTTCTAACTCATGCAATGGGAAAGTACCTTTGTACATCTTCCTTAGATGGAGGAAGAAACAGTAACTTCCTATGAGAAAACCGAGATCTCACTCTTTTTTCCAAAAGCTGATCCGCATCCTGCACATACAGCTTGACTTCTAAGGCTCTTAACAAGTTAAAACTAACATGATCATGCATAATCAATGTGCTACGATTGGAATTGACATTAATTTTCCACTCATCTATGCTTTTCTGCTTATTTTACTGCCAATTGGTTAAGTGCTACGTTTAAAGATTACTACAGGGAGAAGAGCTTCCGCTTTCTCCAACAGAATTACAATTTTTCACACATAAGATCTCGAAAATAATTATGATAAGCATCTCTTTGCTAATGCTATATACTGGGGAAAAAAAAGGAAGAAAACAATGTAAGGAAAAATAATTTAACATACTAATCGGCAACTAACACCAACAACAACAGCCTGAGATGTTACGGATTGCATCGCATCCAACAAGCTATAAAGTAGTCGTTGTTTCCCCTGAAAAGAGGAAAACCAAAAAAAAATATTAATTTGAGATTTCAACTGAAGAAAGCTTGCTATCTTTTGTGTAAGAAAAAAATCCTTATCCCATACAGTCCCTATTAAAAAATTCCAAGAAAAAAATTTCCTGCATGGACTATCATAAAACTATAATACTTGGCCACATTAAACTTGAGAGGTCAACTTGAGAAACTAGAAAAGATAAAGGATACCTGGGCAAATAGGTCAAACTCATCAAGTGCAAAAATAACTGTTTTATGTGCTAATCCACACTCCCTGGCAGCAAGAGACAACACATTTAGTCCAAGTTTGAGATAGTCCGATAGCCTTAAATGGCCTGTGAAAACAAAATATTAAAACTCACCTTAACATGGCTATCATAAACTGGGAGTTATCGTCAAAAGAAGCCTGTAAAAATCATCCCAAGATCAGGAAACCCGAATCCTTTCATCATAAGTCACTATAACAAAAACAGATTTTTGTATTACCATTTTTGAGAACAACAAATGATGCTCCATACATAGTTGTCTGGCAATTTCCTGAATGATCAATAACCATTACAAACATATTAATATTTACATATTTTAGAATTAGCATATCCTACAGCCCCACTTAATCTCCAGAAAATCCATGGTCTAAGTATTTACATATTTTAATTGATTTGCTTGCAAAATTACCAATCATCATAAAAAAAATGGCTACTTCAATGTCCACAACAATACCTAATCAATGTATTATATATCAACAATGCATTTTTTCTTATTATCATCACAATCAAATAAATACATCATGACACCATCATATTGCAAGATCTGAACGGTGTTAAGATGTAGGAGAGAAAAAGGATATATGACCTTGAAGGCAGAGTTGTCCTCACTATGCAATAGCCCATTCAATCTGATCTGCGTCACAAAAAGGTCATTGCGAATCTAAAGAAAAAGAAAAAAGAAGATACTTGAAGAGAATAAAGAAAAAATAAACAAATTCAGTTATAAATAAATGCATACGACTGTGATTGTGTCGGGATATTCCTCCAGTAAGTCGCTGAGAACAAGCTCCAATACCTGATTAAATCATTTTTTAACACTATGTTCTCGATAGCAAATCTATAACAAAAAAAAGGAAAAGAAAAGGGTAATGCATACCGCGACTTTGCCAGAGCCACGGGGACCAAGAAGCAGAATAGAATTGTTGCAAGCCTCCATGATTGAACTCGATATTATAAACTTCAACTTGCTGGAAATTTATTCCACATTATTTTAACAAAAATTATTGGGAATTCCTAAAAGCCAAGACAATCAAACGCACCTGTAGTTGCTGTCAGGGGAGTCAGAGAGAGGCTTGAAGATGAAATTAGGGTTACAGAGTCTGCTCCTTATCAGAATTTGTGCTTTCTCGGCTAGATTTTCGATTCCCATTTTGGGATTTATTTTGTCGCAAATTGAGAAAAAAGGTACAGTAAGATGATGGAAATGGCGGGAAAGATTGAGAGCTTAAGGCTTAGGGCAGGGAAAGGTCCATGTATATATAAGGGAGAGTGTCGTGTAATTACGGATAACTCCCTGGATTTTGGGTGGGCACTTGCTCTGGTGGGCTGGGCTGTTCCATGTAAGAGGTCACATTTGTGAAAATTGAACTTCAAATTTTTTTTATGTTTTGGTTTTGATTTTATTTTTTTTTTTTACAAAAATTGTTTAGAGCATCGTTTTTCAGTTCAGTAAATAGAAGCCTGTCCTACTCTCAAGTTTTTGCAATTTTATTTTCTATTATAAATATACACATGTTTAGCTTATATTGCTATTTTTTATAGGTATATATTTAAAGATAGGTCTACATTATGGATTTTTGGTGTCATGGTATTATAGTGTTAAGTATAATTTTATACATTGCACCACTAGAGACCTTTTTATTTTTTTGTTACGTTAAAACAATTTAATAAGAAGCCCACTTACAAAAAATATTTAAATCAAAAAAATTTTAAAATAAATGAAAATAAATATTAAATCCATAAACTATCAAATATAAAGATAAAAAGGTATAGGGTATACGAGTTGAGTTACAAAAAAAATTTAAATCAAAATATTTTTAAAATAAATAAAAATAAATGTTAAATCCATAAACTATCAAATATAAAGATAAAAAGGTATAGAGTATACGAGTTGAGTTTAGTTGACCGGGTTTCAAAATTCTTAACCCGTCATCCAACTTATGATATCTATTTTTTAAGTTTTTGATGTCTTATTATTTGTAATATCCATATTATCTGATTTTAATGGGTTCGGTCAAGTTAAATAATATAATATTATAAATAGACTGTTTTTTTTAATACCTTTGATTCTAGTTGGTCTTTGTTAAGGGTTTGATGGTGGTATTTTTCCCCTGAGTATCATACTTATTATTATAAAAAACGCTAAATGTTGTGGTGTTTTTACGGTATATATATATATATATATATTGTTCATTCTCTCGCATTTTAATGTAGATTTACTATTTGAAATTTTTTATTTTGATCCCAAAAATTATTTTTGCATAATTGCATCTTTTTTGGAACGAAATAAAGGGAAATTGAGTCAAATTTGTTGACCAATAACAACATTGAAAGATAGAGGATCAAAGTAAAAAAGAGCACCATAAACGAGTCATAGTTTTGAAATTCTCACAAAAAATTCACTTCAATCCTCAAATCTCACATGATGTCTATTTGATCTCTGTTATTTTTTAATTAAATTTTGATATAAAAAATTATTTTTTCTAATTCATCGTTTGAGAAATGAGAGAGCATTCATCAAATTCATGCACTGGAGAGAGAAAAATGTCGCACGCACTAGTGGGATCATGGCTGCTTATACAGCTATGAATCCTACCAACTTACATGGCGACAAGGGTAAAATGAATGATCAACCTACTTGAAGACCTATTAAAAGAAATCATTTGGGGTGATAGCTGTTAGTGATTAGTGAATAATTGTTGAGTTGAAATGGTGATGCCATAAAAAAAGTCATCTTGTAGCGTTTGTTCTTTTGAATTATGATTTTTTTTTCTTGATGAAAATCATGTGCATAGCATATACTGATATGAACTACTCAGACCAACAATATTGCTGTAATGTTTGGATAAGGCATGCTTCCACTACAGAAGACTTTTTAATGACCCTGGGATTCGATATGCAGAATTTCCACGGCACAGGACTCGTAAAGATTGGATTTTAGGATGTCTGAAATACAGTCAAAGCCTAGTCAGTGAAATTACAACAAGTTTGAACTACGACTCAATTTAAGGATTGTCACAGATTCATATATTTTCCCCTACATCTCATGTCCGATTTCCCCTTCCCACTTGCGTACTCTGGCCGTTTTACCCATGAGCGGACTACGGTCTCGTATACTTCGGTTATTATCCATCCAGGAATGTGCTTACCCCTTGTCTCTCTCAAATGCTACGTTTCAAGTTAAGCTACCAGGGTAGTAAGTCAGAGCAAACCTTGATCGATAAGCAATCCTTTTTTTTCACTTTGGAAATGTTTTAATCGAATGCGAATCAGACAGAATTACGTACTGAAAGATACTAGAAAACATGTATTTGGACAAGTCTAGCTCAGAAACAAACCCTGTGCGAGTCCCCCCCATCCCTCTAACAGCTTAGCCTAGAGAAACATTCTGCATTATGGATTCTATTTCGCTGGTGCTACAGCAATCCAGCGTCACTTCCATTTGTTTCATTGAGTTTTTCAAATCATTGCATGCCTGGAAAATAGCTTCCGAAGGGCTTGTCAAACTTTCCACCTTCGACCGCACTTCATCAATAATACTAGATATTTTCTCCAAAGCTGCCTTCAAAGCTGGAAATTCTTGTGGGGGATAAAGAGAGGCTCCAAGCTCATCAATCTGCACTCCGATTTCTTGGCACAGCTTCAATAACTTCTCCAGAGTGTCCACGAAATTGCCACTGTCTTTAGGCTTTTCCTGTTTAAGCAAACCAGTAATAGTGCGGATGAGTTCTTTTAGGACTACAACTGTCTCATTCATAACCCCAATAGCTGATTGAGCAACTTTCATCTCTTCAGGTGACAAGTCATTGCCTAGATCATCACTCAGGCTATCATTGTCATTGAGTCTAGTATCATCATGAGAAGCAACATCATGAGAAGCTGCTTCTGTTTGATTGGAGGGACCTGGTTTGAGCTCCTTCATCTCCCGAAGAACATCCTTCACTGAAACTGCAACCTGTGTCATTGCTCGCCCAATTGCTGTGATATTTGAAGCCGGAGTCTTCTTAAGAGCATCGCATGCTTCCCATACCGCACCAACTAATTGTGGTACTACAAGTTTGAAGTCCTTATTGCGAGATCCTGCCAGTGTTCATTTTATAAGGAAGAAATAAAGAGCATCAAAATCCATCTGTTTAAAAGGCATGACGAATCACCACACAATCATGTTGATGCATAACATGACCAAAATAACCTTGTAAAACTAGTCTACACCTGGAAACAAGCATCATGGTGGGAACTTGCATATTTTATTGTCAAGTTTACTTCCTGAGATCACATGGGACATCAAGTGATCAATCGCAGTTTGTCTCATTAGAAAAGATTAAACATATTGAAAGTCTCATTAGAAAAGATTAAACATGTTGAAAGCCAACTCCAGTTTCGATAATGATTCTAGAGAACTCCTGCAATTTCTCCTTCGAACTCCTGTTTTTGTTTCAATCATCCCAAAATTGTTTGACTTGTTTCTTTAATTCCATTACTGGAATAAAATTTTGGGTCATAAACACTTAGTGATAGTGTATAATCACAATATCTACGCTCGTTGTAATATTGTATAATCAACACACTGTGTTTCCCCAACTTATATAGCAAGTCATGTGTTGCAAGGACATTGCTGAGATAAAATAGATGCACTGATCTCTCAAAAAGAACACCATTGATTGGATCACACATGTATTCTTTTGCATAATGTGTCTGTTTAGAGCACAGGTGCGTTGAGTGCAATTGTTTGTGTGAAACAGAAAGAGATGTTACCATATGAGGAGACAGTTTCCATCATCAACTTAAAACTGCAGTCAACAACTTGCTTAATGGATGCATGGATAGCAGATGAAAGAGTAGGTCCTGCACCAACCATACTTCCATGAGAAAGCAGAAGCAGACCCTGCAATGTATTGAAGTATGTTACCATGTTTTCTTCAACTGCTTTAGCTTCTGGTGTTTCCCCAGTCCAAAGCATTCCAACTGCACCATAATAGAACCACCATCACATACACAAATCTGATCCATAATGCCATGTAGGAAAAGAGAAAGGACGGAAGCTAGCTCTTCTGAAGTGGAAACAGGTCCAAAATGTCATTCAGGTGACATGGGACAGATGACAAATCAGAACCATGAACAGGGGGAAAGTAGTATCAATGAGGGTTCCCCCCCCCCCCTCCCATTTTTCTTCTAGTTTGTTTGGGTATGTTTTGTTTGTATTGCACCCCTGATTTTAATTTTTTTTAAGTTTGGTCCTAATATTTTGAAAATCTTTTAATTATACCATTTAAATTAAGACTTAGTTTGTATAAAACATATATTTTGCACCCCTGTAAATTGTGTATCATCCCTTATTTTAGTAAAAAATCTACTTCAATCTTTTCAGATTGACACCCTCACTTCTTAAATTCTAGGTCCCCCTGACTACGAGGACAGTTTTGTATGGGCAATTTTCTCATCATGAGTTTAAAACGTCAACAAGAAACAGCCTTAGTATGGCTATCATTCTCATCATGAGTTATAACAACCAAACTATATAATGTTGTAAAAACAACAATAAGATGGGATGGCAGATGCACCGGAACCCAACCATAACATCTAAATATAGACCAAAAATCAACTTTTCAAATGAATATTCAAAACAACTTACAGCCAGATACCTTAATGACAGCATACTCAATAGAAACAACCAATTTTCTCCTCCTCTGGTTATAAGGCAATCCAAAAGAAAAAAAGAACAAAATTTGCTGTATTTCCTCGTATCATCCAGTTTCTAATTTCACCCACTTGCTCCTTTTCTTATGATCAAAATAGAACAAACCAAATTCAAATCCTTATGATGTCCCCAAACATCTAAGAACACCCAACAAAGAAGCACTGCTAAAATATGACAAGACAATAATTGAGATACTTTCAATAAGCAAATGTAGTACCATGAAAAAAAAATGCACGCCATCTAAAAATTTAAAATTTAAAAGAAAATACATTAAAGGAGAGAGAGAGATGGAAGGTGTTAAAGAGTGGTACCGATAGTAGCTTGCTTGGAGACTTGATTACCCGTTTTAACAACTTCATCCCAGCTCAGTTTATCAAGCGACGAAGATGGTGTTTGATCCAGCAGCTATTTATTATTCATAAAGAAACAAAATTAGCATACTATAAAAAAACTTCAATTAAAATCTGAAATGGCGGAAGAAAACCTGAAGGGTCTCGTGGATGGTATTAAGGTGCCCACTCAGACTTTGATTCAGACGCTCTCTCTCCGCTTTTCCCATCTCTCTCTCTCTCAATCAATCTTGTGGTTTTTGGGGTATAGACTGCAGTTCTTCTGTCCGATTTATTTATACTCTACTTAACGGTGTCGTTTGATTGACCCTAACAACTTCCTATGTTTTTTTCCCCTTCACAAACTGTATCTATCTACTGATACTTCTAGCCATCTTTAATCACACCTTTTTAAAGTAATATCTATTAAATTTTATTTTCTTTGAGACATAGCTAATAATATAATTGGTATATTTAGAGTATGTTTGTTCTTGTAGAAAATTTTTATTTTTATTTTTTTTAGTTTTAAATTATTTTAATATGTTAATTTTAAAAATAAAAATATTTTTAAAAACAATTTTCTTGTAGAAATCATTAAACATTGCTTGTAATTGCTAATGTGATTAATGTTGATTTTTGTTAAAGTAAATTAGGCTGCTTGGAAAGCGTCAGCATTGAATGCTAGGGAAATGAAATACATATATGTATTTTAGAAAAATAGTTATAATTTTTTTCAAAATATTTTTTATTTTGAAATATATTAAAATAATATTTTTTTATTTTTTAAAAATTATTTTTAACTTCAACGCAATAAAATGTTCTTAAAACATTAAAAAAAATATTAATTTCAAATGAATAAATAAAATTCAAATTTTTTAAATATATTTTTAAAATTAAAAAACAAACAGAATATTTATATTCAGTTAAAGCTATTCAGAAGCTATTATTGCTGCTTCCGTAGAGGTGGACATCTATAGGTGCAATTTGATCCAGCCATGCCGGCACTGCTGCGGATTTTTACCATGCTAAAATTTACATTTGATCATGCACACCTCCCTCCCGGCAACTGTTTCTTGCCACCAAAAGTCCTTATAGCTTTAAGTACCATGACACCAGCACTCTAATAATAAGCATATCACGTCGTGATAAATTAGAACTGCATGCTCTTTATCATTGTCTCATCATCAAGTTAATCCAGGATGGACATCAAATCTCATCTTCAATACAGAAGCTTTGGTGCCACAAAGACTGGGAACAAAGTTGCATAAGCTGCTAATCTAGTTGTTGTCTCTTAAAACTGCTAGACACTAAACTTGTTCGTCGCCCCTGTTCCTTCACGCTAAAGTGTTTTCTTCTGAAGATCTATCCTCAAATACCCTCTCCCTTGCCTGCCTTGCCTGCAGCAATAAGACGACCCAGACATTTAAAACATCTCAATAGAAAAAGGTACCGATAAGGCTTCAAGATAGATTAAGTCTGGATATCAAACCTGTTTTTTCCAGTTCGTACAACTTGTTACAAGAGAAAGCAGAACTGTTTGTAAAATGGCACCGGCTTGTATGCCAATCCAAAGGCCCCTTGCTTTCAACTGCCACCAATAGCCCAGTATGGCAGCAACGGGAACCCCACATAGATATAATGCTGCAAGATTGACGGAAGCCCCTATATGCTGCCAACCACATCCCCTTGCAACACCTGCAGATGTGAGATAACAACGGATACTAGGTAGAGTTATGCCAATATTTATCTTCAGAAAAAAATTTGCTTGTCGATATAGAAGGTGAAATTCAACCTGAAAGCACCCCTTGTAAGCCATCTATTATAACAGACAGGCAAACCAGAGGGGCCATGTTGGAGACATAGTCCACCACTTCCCTCTCATTGCTGAAACTGTAGCCAAAAATGTGCCGCGTGGCAAAGAGGGTTCCACTCACAACAAGTAACTCTATTATTGCAAGAATCATCACAGAGTAGGCAGCAATACGTGCTGCTTGCGGGCGCCCAGCTCCTAATTCATTTGAGACTCTAGTGCTACGTACACAGATGAAGAAGAAACAAATGGAGACATGAAAAATCAATTGCATCATTCATCATTAAAAAAAAAAAGAAACAAAGAAATAAAGCCTTCTTTCGATATAGAATTGAAGAGAGCTAGTATGCAGATCTACAGAAGTTATCTAAGTGTGTATCGCAGCACAAACCTGGCAGCTGCGCTTAGTCCATATGGAATTGAATAGAGTGTTCCGATCGTTGTTAAACTGCTTAACAAATTGGAGAGCAAATCATTTGGTGATATTCTCATTCACACATATCTTTAAAAGAAATGTTAAAAAAAAAAAAAAACTAGAAGAAAGCATACCATACAGACAGGACTGAAGTCTCAAGTCGTGGATTTGATAAGAGCCCTGATAGCAGGATGACAATCTCATATGACCACCATTGCAGGCTACAAGTTTTAACAAGATAAAATTCATGAAAGGTTACATGCCTTCTGATAGTTAGAATTACTGGTATCTTTATGTTAATTAGAGGGAGAGAAGAGAACGTATTAATTATTTACCAAATCATCATTGCAGATGGTATAGCAAAGCGGAAGAACTCTCCGATTCCTTGGAACAGTTCTATAGAAATTGGGACACGGGTTTTGGCACAGGCGGGAGAGTATTTAACGTATAATATAAGAAAAATTGCATTCAACCAATATGAAATACCGACAGCTAATGCTCCTCCAAGGTTTCTGAGTCCAGACTTGAATACTAAAAGCCAGCATAGAGGTATATGTAAAAGGAGAGTGACACAAGAGCTTACAAGCAATGGAATGGTTATACTTTGCACTTGCAAGTATCGAGAAAGTGGCTGAAATATTGCATAAGCGAAAATGGCAGGAAGGAGCCATAATGTAAATTGGCCAGCTTCGTGCGCAATTATGGGATCTTGGCCAATTAATATGAGCAGCTTTTCCATGTTGATCCAAACCAGAGATACAACGAGAGCAACTAAAATTAGGGAGAACATGGCACCATAAGTTTGGTTTCTGACTTTTCGATATTGTTGAGCTCCATAAGCTTGCCCACATAGAGTTTCCAGTGCACTTGCCATTCCATTCTGTCCGGCATATAATCCAACAACAACATTAATTTATGTGCACCATGAATTTGTTATGTTTTTTTCAGTTATTTCTCTTCATGGTAATAAAAGCTTAATGTGCAAGAAAGTCCACATCAATTTACCATCACAATTTTTGCAATATCAAAGGTGTGGCTAGTGCATTAGTTGTGCGGCTTGTGAATTTCATTCATCAAGGATTACGTAGTGCATGCAGTTCATGATTTAAGAACTAACTAGAGAAAAATATATAGTCTTGGTGATTAAAAGAAGATCGTTAATATTCTATTGGATTAATTGATAAAATGCTTTTTTAGAAAAAAAACTATGAACATGTTAAAAAGCCAGGAGACAAAAAGTGCCGAATCTAAGAAGGATTTGGGATCAGTGTCTTTGGGTTATTTGGTAGCGCAGAGAAGGATTTTTCAGGCGGGATTACTTGCATCCTATTGGGCCTCTCATCGATCAAAACGTTTTAGGACAAAGGGTCATAAGGGGAACTGGCAATGCTATACAGCAAATGTATCTGCGATAATTTATAATGACTGGGTATGGCCTCCAACAAGATCTGTTCAGATGGTCCATATTCTTCAGCAATGCAAGTAGGATCGCATCCTTCTAAGTTGTTCCTTTTCGTTATGAAATTAATTAATTTTTTCATCAATAAAAGAAACGAGGAGATTAGAATGGAAATACAGAAGAGACTTACTAGAAGACTGATGCCGGTAACATTACAGAGAGAGATAGCTATGGCAGAACTAGAAAGAGCTAGCTCACCAAGATGACCCACCATCATATTTGAAATAACCAGCAACAAGTTGAGGGCTGTCGTAGTAACCGCCATGGGTCCTGCTATGTAAGCTAGCCTTTTCACTTCTTGAGTAAACTCACGCCATGTTTGAGCTATACCTTCTCTTCCCTCATTTGATCTCTTTTCTGGTAGTAGTAAACGCTCTTCCATGCTCTTTTTCGTGTCTTTTTCCATGGATGATGGATTATAAGTTGCCTGCCACGCTATTCTTAGAGATGTGGAGATTCTTTCTTCTACTTTTTGATTTTTCTTGAAGACTGGAGATTGGCAGTTGAATATATATCAGCCAAAGACATTAATACAGATTGATCGAGTTTCAGCATCTTCGGGGAAGAGAAAAAAGGCATATTGAAAAAAGAAAAAAGAATCAATATTGAAGTGCTGCTGATGCATTAAGGTGTTATTGCATTATTTCCTTGATTGTGCCAGGAAACATAAAGTAATTACAATCAAGATAAGCCATTCATCACCTCTACCTACAGTCATTCATGCATAGATAAAGATGAATGTCCGGTTGAAGATTTTGAATTCGAGCCTTTAAAAAAAAAAAATAGTCTCTCTGTTAGCTAATCATCTATTAGAGAAAATCAATGTTTGTATCGAAAATAACAGGATGGAATTATGCCCATTCCTTTTTTTGTTATTTAGAGGAGATACCAAGCTAATTAATCCCCTTTATTTAATAAATTTGAAAATGTGAATTAAATATAAATAAGAAAATCTAAACCTTACATTCAAGGTAGAGTTT
>Ga0325405_1005794_pt1 | contig 12517 bp, 5 predicted proteins | sample PopdelMetagenome_21_FD_205663 | JGI IMG/M metagenome (GOLD analysis project Ga0325405, IMG submission 205663) | Populus deltoides microbial communities from Bellville, Georgia, United States - Xylem-Control-R2 | ecosystem: Host-associated > Plants > Phyllosphere > Stem > Wood/Secondary xylem...
TTCAGGATTTTATTTGTGGTGATTTTTTTTTCTCATTTCTTACTTATTCTAGGAAGTATTTTTATTTATTGAATAATCAGTATTTACCTATTTTGGTAATTTTATCAGCCCTAGCTATTTAAGCCTTCCTTGTGGGCTATTTTGAACATCAAGAGTTTATTTCAGATTTTTCTCTGCTGTTGGGTCTCTTTCAAGCCCATTTTGCTTAATCCATTCCATCATCCCTCTCGTTCTCAATTTTCAGCTACATCAATGTCTTTGTTATTTAATTAATATCAATAAAAATTTTGAGAACATGCCATAAAGTAAAAAAAAAAAAAGATTTACTTTATGTTATCAGGGCCTAGTAAAATTTCAAATTCTTTTTAGATGGAAAAAAAAAAAACACTTCTTCTAGTGGATATTTTTGTTTGATTATTTAATTTCTTGTATGTAATTAATGGCATCCTTAGATCAACTTTACATTCCAATGGAGACCAATTCACCTTCTCAGACTATATAAATAATATCATTCAACAAGATCATCTTAGAATTAACTCTACCGTCGTTCCCATCTTTTGAATTACAAAAAGCATTAATAGGAATATTTGAGGCAACAATATAAACTTGGTAAAGATGGAAAAAAGAAAAAAATAAAAGAAAAAAAAACCATTTTTCCCTCATCAAATATTCTCATCTCACCTAGTTCTTTTCTCTATTTTACAAAACAAGTGGAAAAATAGCATGCAAAATGACTAAGTTATGAGTAGATTTAAACCATAAGAATTAAATAAAGAACGGTGCTGTACTTCTTCAGTGGACCGCATGTGTCAAGGCCCCTTTACAAGGGTTCAAGCAATAATTGCAGCCTTTATCAGGGGGTCTTATTTTGAACTCCCAGAGACCAATACAGGCCTGCATTGCTTTTCTTGGATCTGTCCTTGTAAATTTAACATTATTGTGGCTAATCGACAAGCATCAAAACACAGCACTATCAAGGATCAAACCAGAAGATTGATTAAACGGATACCAAAGGAAAAGAAAACATTATCGATTTGGGTTTTTTTAATTACCCAAAGTAGCCAAGCCCATTACGAAGGCTGTCAAACAGCCCATGCAATTTTGGCAGAATAAACAGCCCATCAGCAGGGAGTTCCAAGTCTCTTTGACTACAATTTTGGCATCATTTATGATCATCGGTTGGTCAGTTGAAGATTAAAGGATAGTCTGTTGAGTTTAAGACAAAATAGCTAAAATTCACGCAATATAATAAATCGTGTAATGCATGTGGGGAAGTATATAATGATAGGAGGATTACGTAAGATTCACGCAAGAAATAACAGAATCATTCTCATTTTTTGTAAGCCATTGATAATGTTTTTTTTTTTTATTCATTTTTTCCTTTCTTCGATCAAATTCATTGTGATGATTGTCACTGTCCGATCAAATGCATGAAGAGAACAAATTAAATTGTATATAAGAGACACTTTGCTTTTTCTTCATATATAGACATGGAAAGTCATGTGTTCTGAACAATTGATTTGATCTTGTGGAATACAAAAATTTCTTCCTCAACTTTTTTCATGGATTTGCCGATAGCTTCATCATCCACTTGCACTTCTTTTTCTCCGTAGACTTGTGAAGTCAATATTCCCAATGAACTATCTGTTAGGCTGATTTACTTCCATATTAATTATTGTTTGAATATTCTTAATCTGAATGATATTAGTCCATTCAAAACAAATTCATTTTCATTTTTATAAATATATTTATATAACTACAAAAGAAGAAAAATATGCATTGATTAAAATATTATTGATATGCTTGAATGAAGAAAGTTAGGGCAGAGATGACCATCGTAAACACCGTGTGGGCCAATAAAATTGAAAACGAAAGACAATATCAATTGCTTGCAAAAAAAAAAAAAAAAAGAAGTTTTATGTTAAATTTATCTAAAACATGATTAATTGACATATTTAAAGTCAAATGAAAAACAAACCCCGCTTACTTAATATTAAAAATTATTTTCCAATATAAACTTTTTAACATAAAAATTTAACATAATTAAAATAAATTGTGATTACCGTTTGAGCAATTGATTTGATCTTGGGCCCTACAATTATTTTCATTAGTCTGTTAATGTTTTTCTTCTAGCTTGTGGAACGGGGTGTTCCTCCAACTTGTTGTGTAAGCTACTTTGCTTTTTTCTTCATAGACTTGGGAAGTCATTTGTTCGAACATTTGATTTTCTGACGAGTCTCTTAATCTCATCATCCACTAGCACTTGTTTTTCTTCTTCGTAGACCTGTGAAGTCAAGATTCCCAATTATCCACTGCATCAATCTCTATCCCATCAAAATGAATTTGGGCCAAGAAAAAAATATCTGATATATGTGATTTACTCCTGGCTTTATAAATTAGAAAGTGTAAACTGTAAAACCCAACCAATAAGATATCTACATGCATGTGTCAGACAGTTTCTATATATATAAAAAAGAAGAAGGAAGAAAATGCATTGATTAAAACATGGATTTGTTAGAATGGAGAAATTTAGGGCAGAGATGACGTATATAGACAGAGGATGCCAAAACACTATCAATGGCTTAAAAAACAAGAACAAATAAAATCATTAGTTTTGAGCTTCAGAAGACAATTTTAGCCTTTTTTTGTCTTAAACTCGTTACAAAAACCCTTGTCATTTGAGATTTCATGCTTGTAATGTTTCTGTTTCAATTAGTATTACGCTTCCATTTGTCAGATTACTGTTGAACTTGATAAGAACTTTGAGCAAATTCCAATTTGATTTTTGTAGCGAGTTATATCACTCAATTGTTTGCTTAGGCTTATTTTAATGTTCAATGAAGTTTTACCAATGAGTCATCCAAGTCTGTAAATTTTGCAGATGATTGCTAGGAATAAGTCGAGTACAAAAGTAAGATTCTGAAGAAGCACAATCACAGTATCAACTGACAATGTGGAAGATATCAGAACAACTGAAAAGAGAAGCAAATAATTGATAAGGTGGAAGAAAAGAATAGCAAAATGCATAGGCAAATTTGTACAGTATCAACTGACAATGTGGAAGAAGAGAATAGCAACCTGATAGATCATGCGAGGCTTCTGTGGTTTACGAACACCTGATTTGCAGAAGCTGGGGATAATGTTGAAACTCAAATACACTCCTACAATGAAAGGTTTTCTTGAAAACTATCATAATTAAAGCATAAAATGTCAACCATCCCACTATCCATATAAATTCAATGAAAACTAAATTTTCTGGAGGGGTTTCACAGATTTTGACCACATTGAATTTCACGAGGCGTCTAGCGTGAATGAATTAGAGTTTTCTTCTAGCCTTGAAATTATAGAGGAATAGAGAAAAAAAAAAACTCAGATTTTTCTGAAAAGTCTATAATTCAATAATCTAATCTTAAAACAATACTTCAATTGTTGAAATAAAAGTTTTAAACCGATCTAATTAAAAGAATTCAAGATTAAGTGTGAAAAATAATTAAAATACAAAATTATTTAGGAAAATAATTAAAATAGCGAAAATAGAATCTTTTGACCTAATTTTGAAAAGATCCATGTGGTGACGGAGTCTATAAAATTATCTAATAAAATTGAAGTATAATATAATAATTAAATTTAAAATTATAATTAAAGCATAAAATGTCGTGTACGCCGATGCTTGACTTGCGGTTTTCCATTTTGATTTTTAAATACCAGAAAACGGTAATTTCCTTATAGAAACTGGTGGTCTCCTCGCGACCTTTTTTCTCAAATAACTGTTGTTAGAGCAAGATTGAAGTTAGGATTAATTAACTTAATGACTATCCTCATTAACAGTAACTTATAGGAGATGAGTTTTGTTCTAATAATTTTAATGATTTTTGTGAAGATTATGATATAAAGAGATTCCTAACAGTGTTTAAATCCCCCACAACACAATAAAATATAACATGATAAAAATAAAAAATAAAGGCATTCTTAACATGGAAATAAGCATACTTCGTACCAAGAAGATGCCTATCTTTCTTCCAACAATCGGACCATTGAAAAGTATTAACTGATAAATTTCCTATCCACCTCGGCAGCAAAACCTGCTAAATGGTTGTTACTGACATCAAATGCTGACAAAACAGTGATCCAACTCTCTCTTTGGGCTGCAATAAGGGATCAGAGTTTGGGGGATTGGGCTCTCAACGTACGCATCTTTGTTTCTGCCTTTTAAGGAATTGCAAAGTCTTGATTTGAGTTCTAATGGATTAGTTGGTTGCTCTGAGAATCAAGGTTGGTTCAATGTTTCTGTTCTTATAATCATAAAATAAATTCATATTATTGTGTGAATCTTACACTGAAATTACGCTGATGAAGTGGCTAGCTGGTGTTTAATGTCAATTATGTTCCTTTGATGATTAATCTCTTCCAGGCTTCGAAGTCCTATCATCAAAACTGCATGTCCTAATTTAATGATGATAAAAGCCTTGGTGTCAGCGCTTTCAATATCTCTAAAGATTTATATCTATAAATTGTTTTTCTGATAAGACCGGAAGAGATCAAAATTAGGATGATTAAAAATTACTCTTTTTTTGTGTTTTTTATTTAATTAGATTAGCATTGGTTTCTTTAATAATCTAATACACTCAAGTGTTGTTTTTTTTAATTATTTATTTATTTATTGTTAATGTTTTTTTTTATATTATTTAAATTATTCCTTGAACGAATGACTTGAAACTTGAATTTTTATTAACCTGTCACTTTTTTTAAATAAAAAAATTGAATTGTTCAACCTGGCAAAGCACGGAGAACATATCTATGAAACCATTATCTTCCTGTTCATTATTAGGCACCTGCTGCAATTGCGAGTTTGTTTCACTGCAACTTCGCAACGGAGGTCCACAACGAAATACAAGTGAAAGTGGGTGATGAAATTAAGAGTATGTTAAAAAAAGTGGGGTGATCAAATTTCTTTAAAAGATGACAATCATTTCCTGATACTGGTTGAATCCTAGCTTTAATCATGATCCGACAAGAGTTCTTTAAAAGTGCCTAACGATTCCAATGGAGATGGTGGCTTCATAGACATGTACAGTTTCTATGCCAGCTTTGGTGTGTGTTACATAATTATGGTATTGACAATTGCAGCAGTACTGTGCATAAATCCGCATTGGCGACGCAGGTGGTTTTACTTCATTGAAGAATGCATCGACACTTGCTACTGCTTTTTGGCTATTAACTTTCCCAAGTTGTCCAGATTCAGAAGGTGATTGGATCTTATCAGGAGCGTGTGGTCTGCTTTCTGAATTTGCATGTTTAGCAATTTGCCTGTGAGAAGTGTTCTGTGGAAGTGTTCTTGTTGCTTAGCCTTTCTGTTTTGATGTGACTTGTGCTTGTCCTTGTGCTTGTATCAGTAATTGTTTGTATCAGTTATGTTTTGCTGAGCAACCAACCAATTCTTGGCTTCTTGTAATACGGGATTTATGAATTTATTGCGAATGCTTTCCATAAGTTTTCCAGCTTAAAATGAGTGGATGTATGAATTCCCCTAAATAGAAAAGATTAATATGAGTGGTATGTTCCAATGACCTCGAAGGATAGCTTGTTTACTCTTGCTCAAGTTGAGCCCTTTGTTCATTTGAACAGAGGATTTAACTTTCATATATACCCTTTTTCAAAATATAATTAACCTAATTTTCATATCCCATCATTATTTCTACATCCAAATTGAAATGAAAATGATCTCAACTTGAAGCTTCGGTAAGAAAACTCTAAGCAGTTCAGGCTTCCTTTATTACTCTCTCCAGAGGTATCTTCTTCTAGTAGAACTCCAGCTTTCTGACCTCCAAGATGGACCTCTCAGCATTTTTGTTCCTGATTTTTTTCCTTGAAGGTTTTTTGCAGATGAAGCTCATGATTATGTGGAGAGCATGGCTTAAGTTTACAGTACACACCAAACATGAAGTTGTGGACTGTTACAAATTAAGAGTTGACTTAGATATTCCTAGCTTTTCTTTTTCTTTCATGCCTTTGAATTTTCTAAAGATATCAGTTTATGTAGAGTGCTCTGGTGTGTTATCTGTTATCATTTATGCCTATTTTCTTCATGAACCTCTGTAGATGATTTAAAGCTCTGCATTGACATTTAGCACATTGTTGATGGGTGCTAGTTTCTTGCGAATGCAGCAGCATGGATCTGATATGCTTCAATTTTTTTGAAAATCATAGTGTTTCAGCACACCATTCTCCTCCATTGAACTAGCTTGTTAAGTTTAATACTACTTATTGTCTTTGAATTGTGCTTCAGCACTTTTAACTTTAAAAATGTAATGTCACTGGGAGGAAACCTGGCAAAGTTATTTCGCTTTGAAGGAGACCGAACAATTAATTCAGGTTAGGTTTATCTTTAGATGAACTGCATCATAAAGCCGCCACCGTTTTTCCCCTTTGAGATTCCTCTGCATTGGTCTTCGTTGGGGGTCAATCGGATATCTTTCCTCTAGTTTTTTCTTCCACGATTTCAATCAGCCATGACAAGTGTATTTTACATTTTCTGTAACTGAATTCCATAGATATACACTTTACTTGTTTTTTCGTAACAAAAAAAAAAAGAAAAAAGAAAAGAAGAGGTAACCGTGACTTGAAGTCATTGTACCGATCACCGTTTCCACTGAGTTGGGTGCCATGATTGATTACTGCTGTTGCAATGTGAGAGTAATCCATCTGGAAAAAACTCTTCTCGATAGCAAGTATGCAATGATTTCATTCAGATAATAATGAGCTTAGAGCTGACATAGTTTGGCAGCACAAAAGCCTAAGAAGGCCTGCTAAGGAGACAAGCTCATTCAGCCTTAAGTGTATATATAGAAATATTCAAGTCTAGCCCAGATGAAATTAACTCAGGAGGCCAGGAAATTCAAACCCCATGAAAGGCTTAGATGGCCGAACCTTAAATGGAAAACAAGGAGGCCAGGAAAAGCAGAAGAGACCATCAATTTCTGCTCTCTCTTCATATTCTATCTTCCACCAAATCTGGGTTTGCTCACAGTCTGTTCGACAATGTCAGATTTATTTCTGAACTCTTAAGATTTTCTTGTTTAATTTTGTGTTTCCTCTTAATTTAATAAAAATGTTCATGGTTTTATTACTACAATGATGAGAATCAATACAGTCTTGCATTTGAAATTAGACCCTACAATCTAACCTCTTAATTAGCTGTTGAGATTGTTACATAACAAAATTAGCAATCCCCTGTTTCGTGATGTTCTTGGATCCTTTCTCCTCTAAATTAGCATGCTTTTATTCAAGTTGAATTTGAACTCTTGGATTGTTAGGGTGGGATCGTTTTCCAACATGCCATAATTTCTTCCGCAAGGAAATCATTAGGAAAGTACTGGTTGGTGCTATGCAAACGCATCAGTTCCACCATCGTCACCATACAATTCAGGCGTACACGACGTTCACGTTTCAACTCAACAATTTTCTGAAACGGCATTGTTGAAATCACGACATCCCACTTTTGACTATTTTATAAATTCATTGTTTACTCTCAGTGGAGCTTAATGGCAATTAATGGTGAGTTCATTAACATTTTTAATTTTGATTTGATGATGAAGTGCCCTAATAATCAAAGTCATGGTCTCAAAATAAATAAATGTAATTTTTATATATAATGTATTCAGTTCTTATTTTAGATATAATTGAGCAAAGAAAATTCATTGATACAAATAAATTTCATTGCCTAATTAAGTTTGATATGGTATGTTTGCCTAGCTTAATAATAATAATAAAAGAAATCCAAAAAACAAGTTTAAAAAATGCACCACAAAAACAAAATGGGAACACCGCAAGTCAAGCATCGGCGTCCACGACATTTTACGCTTTAATTCTAACATGTAACACGTTACAAATGCATTTATATTAGATGAAGCGTGTGTACCATGATTTATGTGTACGTGTTGTTTGGTACGTATGTTTTCTGCTTCTTCTTTTTTTAGTTTTACCTTTTTTTTCTTTAATTAGATTAGCATTGTTTTATTTAATAATCTAATAGACTCAAGTCTTGTTTTTTTTAATTTTTTAATTATTTATTGTTATTTTATATATATATATATTATTTAAATTATTCCTTGAACGAATGACTTGAAACTTGAATTTTTATTAACCTGTCAATTTTTTTAAATAAATAAATTAAATTGTTCAACCTGGCAAAGCACGGAGAACATATCTATGAAACCATTATATATCTTCCTGTTCATTATTAGGCAATTGCGAGTTTGTTTCACTGCAACTTCGCAACGGAGGTCCACAAAGAAAAACAAGTGAAAGTGGGTAATGAAATTAAGAGTTTAATCATGATACGGGTTGAATTTATTAAAAAAGTTTAAAAGATGACAGTCATATTTCCTGATACGGGTTGAATCCTAGCTCTAACAAGAGTTTTTTTTTTACTTTAAATATGTCACTTGATCATGATGTTAATATGTTAAAGAATTTATGTTGAAAAATAATTTTTAACATTAAAAATAAGTGGGGTTTGTTTTTTATTTGACTTTAAATATGTCACTTGATCATGTTTTAAATAATTTTTTCATCAAATAATTCAATATTACAGGATTAAGTTTAGTTAATCAAGTAATTTAACATAAATTTAACAGGGGGTCTTATTTTATACTCCCTTTATGATGGTTCAAGCAATAATTGCAGCCTTTATCATGGGGTGATCTTATTTTATACTCCCAGAGACCAATACAGGCCTGCATTGCTTTTCTTGGATCTGTCCTTGTAAATTTAACATTATTGTGGCTCATCGACTAGCATCAAAACACAGCACTATCAAGGATCAAATTCATTTTGATGATGTGGATTATGGGAATCTTGACTTCACAAGTCTATGAAGAAAAACAAGTGAAAGTGGGTGATGAATTAATTAAGAGTATGTTAAAAAAAGTGGGGTGATCAAATTTCTTTAAAAGATGACAGTCATTTCCTGATACTGGTTGAATCCTAGCTTTAATCATGCTCCGACAAGAGTTTTTTTTAAATTAATTAAAAGTTCGTGAGGAGACCACCAGTTTCTATAAGGAAATCACCAAGAAATTACTGCTTGCTGGTGTTTTAAAATCAAAATGGCAGACCGCAAGTCAAGCATATTCGTACAAATGGCTGCCCCATTCAAGGTTTCTTTAGATAATTGATCACAAACAAAAGGTGAAAAATCATTAATATCAAATTAAATCAAACCAAAAAATTCTAGTAATTATGCAGGAAACTGTTTCTCTAAGATTTGCTTATAAAAATCCATATTGAGATTAAACTGGGTCCTGCATGCGTTCTCGAAAGCTGACAATAGTGGACGTGGAGTATTTTTATTTTTCTTTTATAATAATCAAGTGGATATATCATTAAAGCTAGTGCCAGTAGGAAGATGGCAAGCTACAAATGAGAAGCAGATTTCTCTGAAAAAAAAATCGTGAGGAGACCACCGATGTCCATTAGGAAATCACCAGGAAATTACTGCTTCCGCGAATGGCACGTCTGCGTACAACACATTTTATGCTTTAGAAGAAGTGGAATATCCTTCTTCTGGTCAATGCAAATTGTTTAGTGAAGTTTTAAATTGAACAAAAGCAATTATTTTCTTATCTCTTGTGTAATATCTTCCACAGATCAGATCAATTGAGAGACAATGTGGTTTGTTAAACTAAAAACACCCAAAAATAAATACAGTAAAATTATATAAATTTTTTTTACAAAGTCTGCGAAGTTATCACTGGAAAATCAATTGAGGACAGTGTGAAAGCATATTTTAAGGTGGTAAACGCAATAGTAGCCAAGGAAGACATAACACATGTGATTAAATGAAGCGAAATCCATAAAAACACAATAAAATTAGATAATATTACAATAAATAAATAAATATATATCAAGAAACACGTTGATCTGTGCCATGGTGCAGGCCCTGGCTAGTTAACATTAACCGTCAGCACCGTCCGTTGATCAAATGCATGAAGAGTCAATTCAATAGTTATCAAGACTTTGATACCATATCAAAGAACCAATTCAACCTAATAGCTTAAACTAATATCAAAGAACCATCTCAACTCAATAGTTTAAGCTGTTATGTGAGGTCTCAAGATATGATTTATATTATTATCTAACACATCCCCTCAAGTGAAAGCTCTTTGAGCTTGAAATTTGCACAAACTCACATTATCTTGTGCTTAAATTTAATCAAATAAATAAGAATAATGAGATTTGAACTCATAACCACTTGGTCATCAAGACTCTGATACCATGTCAAAAAATGAATTCAATCCAAAAACTTAAGTTTTTAGGTGAGATTTCAGGATATAATTTATATTATTCTCTAACAGTTTGAAAGAAGAGAGAATTAGTCCCTTAGAGATAAAACCTTGGTTCGATCATGCAGGTGCTGGGTCCTATAAGCTAGAAGGTTGGGATAAAGAGCATTTTAATGGTTGGTTTTGTCTTGGTTGCATTGAACCAATGACAACCTTTCCATATTGGTGTCAATATGATAAACACAATTATTAATGTACTTCACAATTTTGACCAGTCTCTTGCTCCACACATTATGACGTTTTATCCTTTGAATTTGCATTCCTTTCACGTTAAAAACACACATCTTTCACATTTACCTTTCTTTAGTTTCTGGGAATGCAAAACCACATGATTCTTTTACAATGTCATATATATCACATTCATTTATGACTCAATCTTTTGCATTCACCTCTTTTTTATTGACAGCTGCCACTAATCACATTTTAATCATCTCTACTATATTCCACTTAATTACTTACATCTTTATTTAACTACACCATGTTATGCTATGAAACTTGGCGGTTTCTGAAAACTTTTTACGAAATTAAAAATTTAAATTAAATATTACTGATGGAATTACCGATGGAATAATTAAAAAATATTAATATTCAATTATCCGTCAGTAAATCCGTCGCTAACGTGCCCCAATAAAAAGTCTGAATCCCCTTATTTCACAATAGACAAACTTATTTCTTATTCTTCTTATTCTTATTCTTCTTCTTCTTCTTCTTCTTCACTATATGTAAAAAACATAAATATCTATTTCTTTCTCTTCTTTTCTCTCCTCATCTCCTTCTCTTTTCCTCCATGCTCGGGTATGTCTTCTTCTTCTTTCTTCTTTTATCCTCTTAGTTTTTTTTTTAATTAATATGCTTTACGAAATTTGTTTTCTCTCATTAGCTTCACTTGCAACTACATTAAGGTAAGATTTTTCTTTTTTCTTCTTTTTTCATGATTTGTTTCACTATATTTGTTTTTTTATTTTATTTTTAATTGTTTTTGTTTTTAATAATTGTATAAATGTTATTGTGAGATTTGTTTTTCATATGAGATCAATTTTTAGTTGATTTATTTATAGGATTTTAAATTTTTAGCAATTGCAACTTCATTTTTTTAGTTGAATTTATTTTTTTGTTTTATTTATTTGTTGCAAATTTGTTTGAGTTGATTTTCTTATTCTTTTTTCCAAGCATTTTGAGTATATATTATAGAGTGTTGATTTATGTTAATTTAATTATTTTATAATTTTATAAAATGCTTTTTTTATAAATGTTTTTAAATAATTACCGACGGAATTACCGATGGAATAAAAAAAATATTATTACCGACGCGTCTGTTCTGTCAGTAAATCCGTCGGCAACAATATTTTTTTATTACCAATGGATTTACCGATGGACAAAAAATTACCGATGAAAGATTCACCGACGGAGAATTTCCGTCGATGATTTTGTTAGTAAATTAATTACCGATGGAATATGTGTCTTACGCCGACAGAAAAATTCTGTCAGTAAAACTATTAAATATCATTTATGGCACCATTGCCATCTAAGCCCTCCAAGCATAGCTCCTTAATTCAACATATAACTACTTGCTTTTTGTTTATTCTAAGAATGTCAAACTAGCTTTTCCATGTAGATTTTGGAACTACAATCAAACCATTTTCGTAGAACAACCATTTCGCTTGCTATTCCATCAAGTTTATGTTTGATAATCACTCATTTCTTTCCCTTTAACAATTCCCCTCCAAGAACAAAATTAGTTAATGGAAAAAAAAATGTTTGATTAGTACCCTATTTGGCTTGTAATCTTTTTGTTAAAGGGTTTTTTGGTTTAAGGGTATGTTTGACAAACATCTTCATAGGCCTGTTTTTGCAGTTTTATTTCAAGAAATAATGAGTTTTTGTCAAACAAAGCTTAAGAAAATAATAAAAAAATAAAAAATATATTTTTTTTTTGCATTTAGCCAAAAATTCTATAATTATTTGAGCATTTCTTTTTTTTTAAAAAAAATATCTAAGATATCATGGCATGTTTTAAAAAAGATATTGCATGGATTTCACAAAAAATTTGTAAAATTCCAAGGGATTTTGACCTATATTTTAAAAATATTAAAAAATTATTTTTGACAAGAAAATATTATTCACTTTAATATAAGGATAAAAAACCTAAAAAGGTTAATATCCAAAATATTATT
>Ga0325405_1005800_pt1 | contig 12512 bp, 6 predicted proteins | sample PopdelMetagenome_21_FD_205663 | JGI IMG/M metagenome (GOLD analysis project Ga0325405, IMG submission 205663) | Populus deltoides microbial communities from Bellville, Georgia, United States - Xylem-Control-R2 | ecosystem: Host-associated > Plants > Phyllosphere > Stem > Wood/Secondary xylem...
CTTTGTAGTTATTTTAGATTGCATGTAAAGAGAAAGGGGGTAAGTTTTATTAAATTCACTTAGCCTTAGTGTTATAGTGCATAAACACCCAATAACATGATTAATGACTCTTGAAATACAATTCGCATTTACATCCTGTAGCATGGTATAGTTTATTTTTTTTATATTGCTCCATATGCATGTTCATTTTATTTTTCGAGTTTGTAATTACTTACTTGATATAAAATCTATATTTAATTATTAATCAACTTAATTTTTTTTAATTATCAAAGAATCCTTGATAAGAGCTAGGAGAACATAAAGTACCACTAGTAGTACCTTGGTGGGGGAACTTCCAAGACCCCAGATTCATAGGGAGGATGCAAGGTTGTCGAGCTAAGGAAGCCTCGTCTATGGAGTAGGGACTATGACAAGAACAAAGAGGTTGATAATTCAAACTTTTCTTTTTCTTTTTCTTTTTTAAATCTATAAATGGTCATTTTTTATGTTAGATGAAAATGTCGTTTTCTCCGTGCTACTGTTTTTTTTTAAAAATTTAAGTATAGTTTGAAATTGTTTTTTTCTTATTTTTTAAAGTATTTTTTATTTAAAAATATATTAAAATAATAATAATTTTTATTATTTTTTAAAAAATATTTTTAACCTCAGTAAATCAAAAAAATTTAAAATAAAAAAAATAAAAAAATCTTCAAAAATATTTTTTAAACATAAAAAAAAACATTTCGTTATATATTATAAATCGATAGATGCACACTTCAAGTTTTAGATTATGAATCCATCGAGTTAATTTATATTAATTAATATTATATTATTTTTTAAAATAAATTTAACTTTTGATTGGATTAACCAGAATAATGGAATCAAATCAAATTAATTTTTTTTTATTTTTTTTAAACTTGGTTTTTTGAATTTTTTGTGTGAACCTAACTTGAATAACTACGTTATTTACTACTAATAGATCAATTCCAGCTACTCATGTTCTATCAAATAGAAAACTGCATTTATCACTTACTGATAGTGTAAGAAGAAAATACTGATAATAGAGCTATGGATGACTAGTTTAGAAGGACTAAGTTCGTTGTTAATTAGGACTTCTTAACTAATAATTGCTGATTTAGGATTGAATCGGGCTTGTGCTAATTATTCTTTGACGTTTACGTAGGATCCGTTTGAAGATTTGTTTTTCTCGAGCAATGTGGAAAATTTTCAACAAGAGAGTTTATTTAATTCTTTTACTGCTAGGGACTCTTGTTAAACCCGGTTCAGTACAATCTCAGATCTAGTTAACTCGAAACCAGGCATGGGCGGGTTAAAAACGTTGAGCGGAAATTGATTTGATTAAAACCGAGCAACTTGATAGACCAACCTATATTTTTTTATTTTTTTTTTAATGTTGAAATGATATTATTTTGAATTAATATAATTTAACTTGTTTAAACCACAGTTAAAATCTTGAAAAGTCATGTCACGTGCTAGATTTAATAACTTTGGGCTATGAACTTGATACAAATAAAAGTTAAGAATAACTAGACTTGTCACGTAACAAACCTCTTATATATCAAGAACACTGGAATTATAGCACTTGAAGATCTAGCCACTGTGGTCAATCGTGTGACTTGTTCCATCCCCGTCTCGGGTTCGATTCTCTATGTGCACCATGTCACTCCCGCGGTGTTTTACTTACTCACTGGGCTTGCAGGATGTTCAGTGGGCCGTGGAGAATAATCGTGGTGCGCGTAAACTGGCCCGGACACCCCACGCTAATCCAAAAAAAAAAAAAAAGAACACTGGAATTATAGTGAAACTCTTAACATATTTAATTTTACTTGTTCGTATCTTCACCTTTCAAAAGATTATCACAAACTTTTATATAAAAAAAAATTATAAAATCTTAATCATGTTGAATAAAAAAAATAAACAAGAAAAATATTCATTTCAAATAAAAAAAGAAAAATATCAAAAATAACTACCGATAATTGCTGGGCTCTTTTATTACCATGATTGTTTTGCTGCATGTAGCAAACAAAGATAAAAATATTTGTTACATGTTAAAACTTTTAAATATCAAGAACATCATAATTACATTGAGACTCTCATAATACTTAATTGTATTCATTTATGTCTACACTTATTAAAAAACTATCATAACCCTATATAAATAAATAAAAAGAACTATAAAATTCTAACAATACTAATAATAAAAAAAAAACAGGAAAAATATTTCCTTCATATAGAAAAAAATAAAAAAGAATAAAAGAATATAAAAAAATCTATCTACCTCTAAAAAAACTCCTCCATGGATCTACTCATTCAATATATAAGAGGTTTTTTTTTAAAAAAAAAATTAAAATAAGAGCAATGTCACTCCAATAAATTTCACATTATATTTTATAAAAATTTAAAGATTTTGAATTACATATTTTTTGGAATTGATAGTGATTTTTCTCAACTTACCTTTAATTTTGGTAAACAGGCATTTTCAAATACTAATACTTGCCCCAAATTACACGAGGAAACCCAGCCCTAAATTATTTTCCGGAATGTCATGTAATTTTACTTACAAATTAATTAAAACATACCGGTAATTATCTCTCTATTGTTAAGACATAAAACATATCATCTTTTAAATGTTGACTGAAATGATAAAAATTGGTTCCATCAAAAAATTATTTTCCCTCAAAGTGCCCAAATAAATAAATTAAAAGTCAATTCAAAAGAATAATATTTCAAGTTTTTTTTATTTGGTTTAATTTAAAAATTAATCCAAACTAAATTACAAGTTGATGGCATCGGCTAGAGTTAATAATAATGATAAAAATAATTAAACTAATTTACAGGTTAATTAAAACTAATTTAAGAAAATAATTTAAATAAAAAACTCAAAGCAGGTTTGATATTGCAGTGAAATCATAATTTATTGAAATATTAATTTTTAATTTTTTTTTATCGTTTTAACATGATAATATAAAAATAAAAAAATATTATTTTAATATATTTTTAAATAAAAAATATCTAAGTATAAACAAAAATATATTCTTAAACTATACAAATCGATCTCTATCTCTAGCATGGTTGGATATTAGCTGTCACATATGAAAAAAACAAGAAAGGAAACATGTAAAAGTATTTCGATGAGTGTTTGTTTCTTCAAACATTTATTATTACTTCCAAAACCTTATAAAACCACTTTCAGAACCTCTCTCAGCCTCCCCCAACTTTCCACACTCTTCCTTTCATAGTTTCTGCAACTCATCAACCAAGCCATCCACCTTCTTCAAAGTTTTCGTTTCAGTCTCTTTTAGCTCTGAAAATGACATAGACTCATCATTCTGTTATTCTTGAGAGCCCCACCCTTTTTGGTGATTGACTGTTGATTTTCGTGCTGCTTTGTCAAAAATAAAAAGAGCTTGTTTGCTTACCGGAAGTAAAGTTTTTAGCTTTAAGACGCCCCAATAAAGGTTTTTTGGGCTATTTGTTTGTTGACAAAAACTGCGATTAAAGCCATTTTTGTTGGCTTTTACTTAGCTTTTGTTGAATTTAGAGTGATTTTGGAGGTGGGTTTTCAAGGGCTTCCTCTACAAGGTTTAAAGATTTCATTTTGAGCTCCACTGGCAATGCTCTCTATGCTTTCTCGGTGAGTTTCTATCTTATCCATGTCTCTCTTTCTATTTTCGTAATTGGTGTAACTTACTTGTTTTACTTATCTATGAACTATTATCAAGCAGAGGTGCCAAATATTTCATTTTTATTGCGATAAGTGGTCTTAAAAGTTTGTTCCTTTCATGCACCAAATCATCTAATTATTTTGTTTTTTCTGTTTTTGTATTCGAAGTGCTTTTTTTTTTACTGGGTCATTTAGATTTCTATTATTCGGGATTCTTGGGCACATCTATGGAATTTAGTAGCAGTAAGTAGTTATGCTGGTATTAAATATAAGTGGATGGAAGGGTAGGTTATGTTTTCATTCATGCATGGTTTGAATATTATGCTATTTGGTGGGTCCGGAAGAAATCCTCTACTATTAAAGTTGGGTTTGTTCCCTATCGCATTTTCAAAATCATTATAATACACCATTCAATTACGTCCGTGTTCTTTGCTGATTGATTTTATTTGGTGCAATTTTTAGCCTTTGGATTAGTTTATCTGATTTGGGGTGATTGGTCAAATGATGGATTCTTGCTAGTTAAAAAAAAAAAATTGGTGGATGGTAAGGATTTTGTTAATTGATTGTGTGCTCTTCTTGTTGTTAATATTTTAACTATAAGTAATTGATTGCGTGTTTCATTGATTCATGGAACTGTTGTCTGTCTGTGCACCCAATTATTTAATTATGGAGATGACATTTGTTTGATAAGCAGATGCCTATATTATTATGTCACAAGCTTCTAATCGATGGTTAATCTCTGGCGAAAACAGTGTTTTTTTCTTTTTTATGATAACAAAACATTAACATTGCATTGAATTCCCCCCTGATGTGCGCACCTTGTGTAACAGCCGTGTATATTTTATGTCATACTGAGACTAACACTAAGCTCAATGGTGGGTCTATAATGGCTGTGTTCTTTCTTGGATGCTTCTTTTAATAAAAATAGATCTTTTGGTTGGTCAACCAAATTTTCTGTTTCTATAGGGCAGCTGTTCTGCTATTAGTATCCGAGTGGTTGCTTGATCCCTGTGTTCATTGGGGAAGGATCCCTTGACTGGCAGTCCTTCATCACAGGAGATAAAACAAAACCATCCTCCTGACGTAGGCATTGATTTTCAACGATAAATCTGTATTCTTAGGGAGTCTCAATTGGTGCATCTGTCTGTTTTTTCCTTCGAAAGAAATGTCAGTACGGAGATAGTTCTTATAATGGAAAGTAAAAAATTCATATGGGTCATTAATTGCTGGTCATGATGTAAAATTCTGATCAAGGAATTTAGAAGTGAAATGTCAACTATTGATATAACAACATATTTAGATCTAAAACTGTCTGTTACCTGGTTTCTTGTCTGCAAAAGGAGCATATTTTTCTTTCTAAATAATGTCAAATGAAAAAGGATATTGGTGTGGGAAATAAGTATGAAATGACAGTGCTATAATTATAAATACAGTGATACTCAACATTTTGAATGTAATAATCTGCAGCTGAGTTTAGTGAACATGCATGGTAAGAAAGACGAGTCCATTTGATTGACGTGCTCTTCTGGTTTGGCCCTTTTGTGACTATATGTGGCTAGTGGATGAGTTCAGATTATTACTCTCTATCCTTTTCTTTTAGATATAATGCTATATCCCAGTGGCAAAGTTGCTGCAAACATCCTAATTGGGTTCCTTCATCTTTAATTGCACATGCTAATTTCCTTACTATTTCATATAGGGAGAGTAAGGGATAGAAGTGTTTGAAGATGATGGAAAACAAGAGAAGCCCTTGCTCAGTTGACCATGGCACTCTCACTTCTCTTGCAACTAAAAGACACAAGGCTGATTTTTCTATCTCCACCAAGGTTTTTCCTCCCTATCATCTTTTTCCTGCACTTATCTCCTGTTGTGAATACAGCACCTGTCTCATTTCTTTGACATGTTTACCGAGTGTAATGGATGAAGGATGACTACCAATATTAACTTGAATTATTGGCTTAAGAAAGTCATTTCCAAAAACTATGTGGTCAGTTCACGGATAGTTTGGCATTGCCCTCTTCTATCTAAACCCATGACAAAGCCAATTTCAAAAAAAGAAAAAAAAAACAGGTGGTCGGTTTCATGGATGCTTGCCCTTCTCTATCTAACCTACGTCATAGCCAATTCCAAAAAATAAAATAAAAACGTGGCCAGTTTCATGGATCCTCTGGCATTCTCTATCTAGACCTACGCGCTCCTTTTGGTCCTCATCAAATGTTACTTTTCTTAATATTCTTGTCTGCCATACAGTCTATGCCTAAGTTTTCATTCTGCAGTTAGGCAAGCCATTCTCTATAAGTGCCTAGTTAATACTGTTGGTGGAGTTTGAAGTTACACCCCCAATTTTTTCCAGCAACGAGACAATTCTAAATTGGAGCGTGGTTACTCAAAACAGGGAAGAAAGTACTTTAGGATAAGTTTTTTTTAATCAAGCCTAATACACAGAAATCGCTTAGCTGAGCCAGTTTAATTTTAGTTGGAGGTATTTGTAAGGCAAAGCATTTGGGTGCTTTAGTGATTTTCTATGGTGGTCATGTGGTTAAATTTTCACTCAAAGTAGGTCAAGATGCACCAAGAAGCAGATTGTCAGACCTTGGTGCTTGTTGACATCCTGCAAACCCAGAGTCCCCGAGTTAAATCTAATATCTCCTCCTATAGGGATTATATTGCTAGTCAAGTTAATCCACTGTAAAAGATTTAGTGCTCATATGTGCCTTATTCGAATTGGTAATAGGAACGAAAAGAGAAACTTGGGGAACGCATCGTAGCTCTGCAGCAGCTTGTTTCACCGTATGGAAAGGTACAGATGGCAACTTTTTTCTGTTAATAAGAATCCATTTTATAGCTTGCATGAGCGTTTTAATAATTGTGTAGATGGTCTCTCTGAAGATTTGACAGGGGAATTTATTATATTATTTTTCCTCACACATCATCTATTATCTTGAATGATTGTCATTTTAAGACATTTACCATTTAATGCAGACTGATACTGCATCTGTCCTTATGGAGGCGATGGAATACATACGGTTCCTTCATGAACAAGTTCAGGTTTGGATTTTGGCCTTCTCTTGCTTATTTTTTGCCCTGCACACTATTCTGTCAGCTTGCCTGTTCTTGAAGTACTTTTGCAATCTGGAAATGCATTCACAAGCTGGACTCTAAATGAAATGGAAATTAGTAAGGTGAAACCTTGTGCTTGCAAAATGAGGGAATTTTTCCCCCTGAAACACTTTTGACTTGCAAAATGTAATATTGAGCTCTTAAATAGGTTCTACATATTGCAATTTTTGTGGAAGCATCAAGCATATGCAATGGTGTGTTGGATATGCAGATTTGTTTTCAATATCTGACCTGCGAGCTATTGTGATTTGGGCTCCGATCTCTGTTTGAAGACATGTCATCTTAAAATAGTACCCCCACAAAATAGAACTGTTGCTTTCCATTGATTTAGGTTATAATAGACAACTCTTACCCTTTTGAACTTTTAACTTTTAACTTTGAGATGGCTAGCACATTATGGTAAGCTTTTGTTATTGCTGCTTCGCTGTGCAAGTTTGATGGCTAAGACTGAGTATCTGATAATGCTAAAAATATGTTTTTTTTTTTTTTTTTAATATTGTTGCAAATACAATTTGTAGTTTAAGAAATGGTGGTGATAGGATGTTAATTTCTCATTATTGTAGTTTTAGAACTGTCGAACGTTGTAGTTGTGGAATCATTGCATGTCTGCACTTTTGTTTGAACATTAACATGACTATTTTGACATTTAAACTTGACCTTTTTGTGGTGGTTTCAGGTGTTGAGCGCTCCATACCTCCAAGGTACATCGTCAGCACAAATGCAGGTGAGCATGAGCTGGACCTAGATTACATGACATTTTCCTGTTACACACTTTACTTCTAGAGAGCAATGTCGTTTGAAGTGCATTTTCCTGATACTTCCAAAAACTAGTTGCATGTGGTCCCCTTGAAAACATGCCACTGCCCCCATTGAAAATGCTATTATGTTTTTAAACGATTGCACCATTAAAAAAGCATCCTTAATTGAAATTTACAGCCGGGTTTGATTACTTGTGCTGCTGTGCAGGGGTTAGGGCAACACAGTCTAGAAAGCAAAGGTTTATGTCTTGTACCAATCTCTTACACTGCTGGCATTGCTCGTAGCAATGGTGCAGATATCTGGGCCCCCATCAAGAGCCCTTCTCCCAAATGTAATAAGTCCATTTCACAATTTCATTGACACAGTTTAGCTCAGCAACTTGAAGGTTGTTTCAAGTTTCTAGATAAGGTGGCGTTAAGGGTAACCAACATTCGGGATGCGTGACAAAGTTTTGTCCAGCAGATGCAACTCTGTAACAGAATTCAACATCGGAAAAATGGAGCTTCGTATGTTATATTAGCGAAGCTCTGAATGATGTAAAATGTCAAGTCCCTATTCTAGTTTTAAGTGATGACAAGGCAACGGTATATGTATTTCCCGATTAGCAAAATGTATATTTACAAACCTAAGATGTACAATAAACATTAACAGAAGATTAATAAAAAATATGGGGAGGCATTTATGGTTTAGATTTTCCCTGCCTTTTCCTTGAAAGTTCGATCTAGCAGGCTTCTGTTGTCAACTAGAAACATGTGCTGTTAACTTCCAAATTTTCTTTTGCACTTTTTTTTGTGTAATTTAATCCCAACCATGTATGGTGAGGGTGATTTGAGTCCCGAAACTCTCACCTGAGCATAAGATTGAACCACTGTGGAAAACCAGATCGTGTCTGTATGGTTGTAACTTCGGTGATTTTGTAGGGGAGAGAAAAAACTGACGACTTTGGCTTGCATGCTTGCAACTGCAAAACTAAAAATCACGAAATCAGGCTACATGTTGGAATTTCAGAAACTTGACAAGTAGGTTCTCCTCCAGTTTTAGGCTTTAAGCGACAACAATAAGTTCAATGGCCTGGTTCTCAGCTCAGCTGAGATCCTGAATTGCAATGATGGATTCCAAAATGAACTGAATTCTCATGACAACAAAAATCTGTGTTCACGGGGATGCGTTTGTGGATGCTCTCAAAGCAGGGCACCCACCACCCACATTGGATGCTCTAAAAGCATGACCTCACCATAAACCATCATTTCGAGCCACTCTGTCAAATGGAATCTTAAAGGGGGGCAGAAGGAAACTAACATTGCTGATCACACTACACATATTGCTCCAAGTTAATTTAAGAATCCAAACAAATACTTAAGATACAGGCATATCAGCATTGAATTAAGAAACTTTTTATCAAGGGAAAAAATGCCACTCTCTTAGATTGCTGAAGCAGGCTTAACCTTCTCCTGCAAGAACTGAAGCATGTGTTCACGTTTCCAATTGTCAATTCTGCAAGTAAAATAACAGTAGAAATTCTCAGTACAGAAGCCAATAGAACTTCATTATTTTTCTTGAAATGCAAATATGAAAGATGATTATACAAGGTTCATGTTATTTTCAAGGCCAAATGGACATCAAAGCAAATTTCTGTAATATTTCACCTATTGTCATGCAGGAGTAAAAGTATAATACATAATAAAAGGAGCTCACCTAATGGTTTCCTTATGCTGACCCTCATCATCCAGCATGATCAACTTTGGTGGAGAATTGAAAAGATATTGGACTTTAACGGTGGGAAATTGATCCTTCTCTTCTTCAATGAAACCAACAATTTCAGGATAGAAAACCAATTTCCTCATGCAAACCTCTATTATTGCACCAGAGTAGGTAATCTGCAGCAATTTAAATACATCTTTCAGTTCCAATAAGAAGGAGAAACTTAGTGTTCTCTTTGATATTTGCATATACATGTATGTGTGCGTGCACATACAAAAGTAGACAGTAAACTTGTTTAGCATTCAAAGCTGGAGTCGTTCACAATTGCATGTCCATTAAAAACTGGAAACAAAGACTTAGAAATCTGTTCTTTATTCATCCAAGGATACAATTGACCATATCTTATCCACAGTCCATTCCAATCATGGGCCTTTTGAAATTGAATTAGAAATGAGAGATTAGTGCAGTCATGAAATTATAAAAAAAGGTGCCCAAGGGAAATTCAAAACATTTATTTGAGCTTCAAATATTATTTTACCCTCAATATAATACCTACCTTGCTTATGGAATCATCAGAATCCTCTGTGCAACACTTCAAACAGTCAGACACCAACTCTGCAACCAAAACTTTAGCGTTAAACTTCTTGTAGCCACAAGGCAATATTACAGACTTCTACATTATCATGCCCATCCGAAAGGTTGAGTCCAATAAATAAGTACAATATCTTAAATCTAGTCACTTTATCTACATAAAAGCAAAGTCAAGTATCCCGTCATTTAACTCCATAAACTAAAAGACAGCCTCTGACTGTTAGCAGCTAGTGTAGTGCTATAGAAGGAGAAGAAATAGACTGTGCATGGCCAATGGTTTAAATAACCAGTTCCGGTCTTATGGACTTTGCCTTGATCTCTTTTTGGGTTAAGCACATTGCATTACATAAGTATCTTTCCACCAGGCCTGGTTTCATATTAAAATCAGATTATGTTAATAATTCTCATTCTCCTCGCTTGTCATGGCATGGGCATGGGCATGGGCATGCTACCACACACTATACTTCATCCTGTCTTGTCTTTGGACTCCAAAAGCTCAATAACTTCAGTTCACAGACTTTTATCATCAGGAATGCATAATGCATATGGTAATGTCAACATCTCAGTTGAAGAAACAGAGCAGACAATAAGCTAACATAAAGCTTTTCGGTGGACATAACACCCATACAACTAATTTCTATAGCACGATCTAGTCATTTAGAACAATATGCACTGTTTGCGTCCTGAGTTCAAGATAAGTCATCTACATTAGTTAAACAGCCAATCCGCCCACACCAAAAACAAAACCAACGAGGAGAATCATTCAACCATCAACATGTTTTCATCACGCAAATATCTATGCCGCCCTACTTCATAAGCAAAGTTCTCACAGCTCTAGTTCACCAATCCATAACAACATTGTCAAAGAAAATCGAAATGGCCAACACTATCCATACAAGGCAATCTCCTCCCAACAAGAAGTGCCAGCTCTTTTTCATCGAACTTGGTAAAAACACAGGGAAAATCTTAAATTCTCCACACTTTCAAGTTAAATAAACACACCTATTTGAGAATCCAACACCATCACTAATTAACTAGAAACAAACATAAACTTCTTCACATGGTGTCACCACCAATTGCATTCCATAAAACACACAAGATCCCAACTTTTAACCCAAACAACCCTTCAAAACCACAGAAACCAATAAACCAAACAAGAAAAAACAAACAACCAAAACAAAACAAACGCATAGCCACAATACGAACTACAATTCCCCAAAAATTCCAAAAAGACACAAACTTTATGACCAAAAAGGAAAAAACAGATAAAAGATCAAAAGGGTCTTTACAACTCACCTTGGTTTTTAACATACTCAGCTAAAGTATTGCAATCTGAGCAGAGTGCAAGTCCTGTGAATCCCAGATCCTCACATTCTCTTGAACTCAATTGCTCTTTTGATTTCACAATTGGTAAAAGAAAAGTAAAAAACAACAACACTCCACAACCTTTATACACATTCATGTCTAATATCTCACTTCCTACCAACTATTTTGTGCAAAGTTTCACTCTTTTAGATCAGCGAAGGTACGGATTTGATCTTGATGCGGGTGGATGTTTTGCTGTGCCAATTTTCAGGAGTTCACTGTAGAAAACTAGGCGTCGTCTCGGATAAGAGTGGAGGGAGAGACGACATGACGTTTATATTTTAACGGATTCGAGCGAAACCTCTATCCAAAGTTTTTCATTTTAGCAATTAGACTTCTTCTAAAAAAAAATCGAATATTCAAAGATAATTGAAGATCAGTCCACGCAAGATGTAAAGTTGATATAGTTGAGAGCATTGGGCATTAACGAGTCCAAGTGAGCATGGTTAAGGATTTGCCATGCTTCATGCACAACCAACGATGGGTATCAAACCAGATTGTCAACTGCATGTTGTGATTTATGGATAGAACAAAAAATGTCCAGATGGTCTGGGTTTAAGGTCCATAAACAACTGCGACTGCGAGGAAACTATTTATGGTGTAAACACTTTGATGGATGAACCAAAGGACCTTGAAGTTGATATACTTGTATGTACAAAATTTATGTAATTGTTTTTAATTTTTTATAAACGAAAACTAGTTCTCAGCTTATTGTAATTTAATTTAAATTTTTTATATCTTATAGATATAATAGATACTTATATGTTGAGTTTTTATTATATTCATTATAAAAATAATAATAATTAGATGTTTATATTCAACTCATTGATTCAAGTATTCATCATTTAAATAATATTTATTATTCAATCTAAAATAAAATAGCAATATATAGTATATACACATGTATATTATGTAAATATCATGATGTGTATATATTACACTAGATTAAAAAATATAAATATTATAATCATATATGTATATGATATCAATTTATATATTTCGAGTTAAGTTTGAGTTGAATTTAAAATCGAGTTTGATAATATTCATATTTTATCTATTATCTAATTGGATAAGATAATTATAAAAAATACTCATTTGTTTAAATTGATATGGATCGATCATAGGAAGAAACTAGTTCACAGGCTTATACTAAGTTGCATATCGGATTCATTTTTTTTAAGAATTAATAAAACATATTCATGCCGTGGAGAATTATTTGATATTTTTATTAAGTTTGGTCTAGCGGGTCAACTTTGAAACCTCGTGATTTTACTTTTTGCTTAACCTAAATTTAAAATTAAATCATGTGAGA
>Ga0325405_1005802_pt1 | contig 12510 bp, 7 predicted proteins | sample PopdelMetagenome_21_FD_205663 | JGI IMG/M metagenome (GOLD analysis project Ga0325405, IMG submission 205663) | Populus deltoides microbial communities from Bellville, Georgia, United States - Xylem-Control-R2 | ecosystem: Host-associated > Plants > Phyllosphere > Stem > Wood/Secondary xylem...
ATGGTTTGTATAGAAGAATAGTTGCTGTAAGTATATGTTCTTAATGCAATTTCAAAATATGTTTTAATGAAAAACAAATATTAGTAAAATTTGAAATTAATAAAAAACAAATAGTTTAAAATGTATAAATAACTTATATTTGGATTCTCTCTATGAAGTTCTTAATGCAATTTTTAAGAGTTGGGAGTTACAAAAAGAAAATAATTTTTGTTCTAAAAGTTTCTCTATATCGTTAGCACCTTAACTAAATAAAGAACCCAATAAAACTTTAGGAATGTATTGTATATATTTATTTCTAATTGATATACAAACTTTTAAAAAATATGTATAAAAGAATGTATTGTATATATAATCTAACACCAATATTAGCAATAATAAAAAAAAATTAAAATGAAGATTACTTTCAAAATGTAAGATTTAAATTAGAAAACAAAATGATACAAAAGTCATTCAGTGGAATTGCCAGCAGAAATAACCATTATTATAAAATTAATTATTAAAATTTATATTTTTTTATTAAAACTTGATGTCTTATCAAATAATCTTTTATATTAATAATTTATTTATCTAAATATTAAAAAAAATAAAATGAATCACTTGCAGAGCACTTCATGTAATTACTAGTGTCTCCTAAGATTTAAGTTAAGTTTCGAGACTTGATTGATGTAAGCTGGAAATAAAGAGCTACTGATTTTTTAGTAATCTTTTCGTATACACGAGTGCAAGAAGATTTTTTCTGCTAAGATGAAAGGAAAACATAAATAAGGTGGTAATTATAATTGAAAACATGAAACAATATATATAGATATCACATAATATCAACTAGGTCTCCAATTTCCAGGGCCATAATTCTTAAGAACCAGTACATGTTTTTCCTTCAATCTTTACTAGGAAGATTTAAATCAAAAGGAGGATCAAGGGAAACAAACCAACAAAAAAAAGAAAAAAAAAAGAATCAATAGATATGGAAACATGGCAAAACACACAAGATATATATATTGACCATCCGGTACTCAAGCAGGAGAGATCGAGGGAGCGATCTCTTCAGAAATATTCTTAAGGGTTTTTTCGCCTTCAAGTGCAGCCACAACTTGAGACATTGTAGGCCTGAGAGAAGGTGATTGTTCGGTGCACATCATTGCCAAATTCAGAACAATGTTCGTTTGGTTCCCGTCATAATGGCCCAACCTTGAGTCAACCAAGTCTCCTAGCGTTCCCCGCGCACGTAAATTAGCGGCCTGAAATTGTTTGAACTTATAAGAAATATGCCCAAAAGGAATGTCATAACTATACACTTTTAATGTACAAAAAATACTAAAAATTGTTAATTAATCCCTGCTGATCATATTTTAGCTAAGAAAAATTAACAAAGTAAAACAATAATCGATATCCAGCTCTCACCGTATCTAGAAGAACAACAGTTTCTTCCTTTTCTCTGTACTCAGCATTATTTCTCCCACTAACGATTTCAAGGAGAAGGATCCCAAAACTGTAGACATCGGCTTTCGCTGTCATGGTTCTCCGGATTGCATACTCTGGTGACATGTATGAACTGAAAAGGCATTGAGAAATGATAGATCAAATAATAACAAATCGTAACTACGTGGAGATATTCAAAACACTCTGGTGACATGTATGGATTGCTACTGGAACCAATTTTTTTCCATATAAAATGGTAAAGTCAATTTTTACTTACAGATCTCCTCCTCCTCCTCCTGCTGCTCTAACCGCAACATGTGGATCCTCCTCCTCGTAAAGCTTTGCCAATCCAAAATCTGATATTTTCGGATTATAACTTGCATCAAGCAGAATGTTATTGGCTTTTATGTTTCTGTGTATTATTTGAGGATTCCTTTCATGAAGATACTTCAAACCCTTCGCTATTCCCTTGCATATTATAAATCTTTTCGGCCAATCAATTCGCACTGTGGAATTTGTACCTGCAAATCCTCAAGTCAATAGTCAGCAGTAGTCTGCCATGTTCTGATTGTGAAAAAATAGTTGACTATTAATATGTAAGTGCAGTGCTTGAAAGATCAAACTATTCATTGAAAATTCTAAAGATTCAGAGCACTTGAAATATATTCCAAAAAAATTTAATTTTTTTTACTAAAAATAATTTTTTTATGTTTTTGGATTGTTTTCATGTGCTACTATTAAAAATAATTTAAAAAAAATAAAAAATATTATTTTAATAAATTTCTAAATAAAAAGCACTTTAAACCGGTATCATTATCACAATCTCATACAGGCTCATACACTATACAAGCTAGGGATAATATTGTATAGAGAAAATGAAAAGTGAACATAAAACCATATAAACTTTAAAAATTAACATACCATCCATTTTAATTTAAATGTGATATTTTATTAATTATTTTTTGAATTCACTTTGAAAAATAAAACAAACACAAAAAATAAAAAAAAATCATCATTCATTAAAAATAATAAATATATTCACCTGCTCCTTGTATCTATTTTTTTTTAATGAAGTACTGGAAAATAACTATAAAATATTATTAGATACTCTACTAGTGCCATACAATTTCACATTAAATCGGTATATCAGCTGGACGTGTAATACTTATTTAAAAAAAAAAAAACATTATTCTTTAACTCAAAAGTGTCAAAAGTTTTTCTTAATGGACCATGACTTTGTGTATAAACACTTTATTTTTATCTTTTCAAGTGTATTTACTGCTCATATTTACCAAATTAGAATCAACATATATGGTTAGCAATATTTGTAAATGCCAAAATGGATCGATACTGAGAGATAAAGGAAATTACCAAATAAAACATGTCCGAGCGAGCCAACTTCCATGAATTCGTAGATGAGTAAATGTAGGTGCCTTCTTGAATAAACATAAAGCAATTTAACAATGTTGTCGTGTTTCAACTCCTTGGCTTTCTTGACATAAACTTCAGTTGCTATTTCACCGACTGCATTTGATTCAGCGAATAGCTTCTTCACTGCTACAGTCAGATCTGGCAATTGAGCCTGCAGTTATGCCAAATCAAAGTGAAGAAAGGTTAAAGAACATAAAATTTATTGCTTAAAAGAAAACAATTAAGGACAGAGATTTGTTTTACCCTGTATACTATCCCAGAACGTCCGCTACCAAGCTCCATCTTGGGACTAAATTTTTTTGTTGCATCAATGATCTGCTTAAGGGTGAAAGTTCTTTCTCCAATCTTCACTGTGGTTTCTATATGTTCCAATAACACATGGGTTAAGTGGATCAAACCACAATTATGTAAGAATTATTCAGACAGAGAACAGATTATGTTCATAGATTTTCTTCACTTCGTGTTTACCTCGCAATTCTCTGTCTCCTATCCAGCCCATTCTCCACATGAAGGCCAACAACAGCAGCAGAAACAAAATACAGCCTACTGCAATCAACGCAATTTCCCAACCATGCAGTTTTCTGGGAACTTGGGGAACATATAGAAACAATGGTTGTCAGCCAAGCAATAAACTATTCTCACACAGATAGTGAAGTGAGCAACAGAATCCCGGGTTTTAGCAGACAAAATGAAAAGTATTGAAGTTTGTGCTTCCTACCACGAGTGATCGAAACAGCTGATATGAGAGGTCCATTGAGAGCAGGTGGGTTGTATAGAGATCCCTTGCCAGCCCAGAAGAACTTGATCTCTAACGAACCATCATTTATTTTAACCTTGAATTGTAGTCGTCTTTCTTCATGTTCTTTCCCAGGGATTTCCTTTATGTTGACATCTTTCTTTACAATCATTCCCTGCAACCAAGACTTCCTTAAGAGTGTGTCATTAGCACGTAAATTAGTTTTCTGGACAAGCGAAATACTAATTACCTGAATATATATATCAAACACTCGTTTTCCTGATGTGCTGTAATCTTCACTCTTAGAATATAATGCTTCAGCAAAGTGAAGTGTCACAATGTACTTGCCTTTACGCAAGCAGAGGCCATAATACGTTAGAGAGACGGGAGCAAGGCGAAAATTGTTGTCTATGTTTGCCTTAGAGTTAGTAATTTCACACGTCAAGTTTCTTACTAAAGTACTGGCATTGACTTTTGCCCAGAGGTAGTCCCCAGCATAGCTATAAGCCCAATCCTCAGATGGGCTGAGATTAAAACTTGATAATGAGGTATCGTTATGATAATGATTTTTTCCGTCATCTACTTCCTCACCACCACTATTTATAAACAAGGAATTATCTGCAAGAAAACTTATTTTGAGTACAAACATGATTATTTACCATAAGAAACTCAGCCAGTATAATTAGAAGAGAGAAATTCTCTATCTAATAAAAAGAATGAACTTACGCCTTCGACCACATTTTTTCCTCCGCATCTCATCTATGAAAAACCTAAGAGTTAACAAACAGAAATTTGTTGGACATGCTTCAAGAACATCACTCTTATTGCAGAAAATTATGGTACCACATACCTAGTCGGGTGACTGAAAAGCACCAAGATCATGAAATTAAACCAAGGAAATAAATATCAATGAGAAATATTCAGTAGTGATTTATATATGAAAGTCAATAGATTTGTCAAAAAGAAAACAAAATGGATAGGAGTTTGGTCCATCCCTTACATGTTTACATTCTGCAATCCCAAGCATGTTACATTTTCACATGTCACGTTGAAGTTATTGTACGAAAGATCCCTGCAAGTTAACAGTTCATAAAATTGATTTGAAATTTTTTCCTCAGTTAATAATTCATCTAAATTATTTTTAACACGTGTCAACTTCTTAGCATGCCACTTATTCTATACTAACCATGATTTGTTGTCACCTTAATCAAGGGATTTAACGAGTAAAAAGACATAGTAGAGAGGCATAAATAACCTAAAATAATAATAAGAAGACAAAAAAATTAAAATTAAGTTAACTGATATGAGAACAATTTAGCACTTCAACTTATTTTTAACAAATGTCACCTTGTTAAACTGCCAAGTGTTATACATTAACTATGGTTTGTTGTATGCTTAATCAAGGGATGAAATGAACTAAGAAAAAAAAGCTGAAGAACACACTGAAAAATGATAATTTGTATCTCTAATTTAATTCTTAATCGCCATACCTTATCTATTGAAGAGTGTAAAAAAAAAAATGAATCCAATTGTTTGATAAATTCCTAAGAATAGTTTTCACTAACAAAAGAAGGTATAATTATATCTATTTCCGACTTCAGCAATGGTGTAATTAAAAAGAAATTATGTAGACGGTTGAAGAAAAGCTTGCATTAACCGGATGTTAATCTAGTGTCTTACGCTGTAGGATAGACATTTGTCATCGAGTTATTGGTCCAGTTAGGAAGCCCACTGAGCGTGTTGTTCGTTAAAAATCTAAGCAGGAAACTTCAACCCATCAGCAACAATGGTTTGCCAGCTATACAATATTATCTATAAACAACTTAAACACGTACAACTTATTCAGTCTCTGAAATGTTTCTGGAACGCTACCACTTAAGTTGTTGAAGCTCAAATCTCTGGGAGACAAAGCAAAACGCATCAAATATTAGTTCTAATAGTACTCGAAATTGATGTTAAAGTTTGAAGCATATAGACTCAATTGGGAATGTAGATCAAAGAGTCTGCTGAAGGAAAAAGAAACAATAAATGAGATCAATGCATATAAGTGTTGAGCTTATACGATGGAGTTTAACCATTTTAGCTGTTATGATTAACTGGATGAATAAGCCATCGAATAGGTCTTAGAGATTTGACGAGCTTTTCATCGATCATTGCATGTAGATTTTCTTTATATTTAGGTTTCTGTGTTTTTCTCTCATGTTTTGCGTGAATGTGTGGCATGGCTTTGATCTTCCAGAAAAGTGTATAGTATGGACATGAAACTGTATCCTTAATTTGTTGCTATGGTGTTCTGGTCATGCATTTTCTCTTGATTCAAACAACTGCTGACCCATATATTTGTAAATTTGTTATTGTCACTCTTTTTTGCCTCTATTTATGGTGTTGTAATCATTTTGCAGTAGACTAATCCAACACAGTAGAGAAAAATAAACTATCTAAGATGGAACAATTACTGGAAATTTCTGAAAGGGTAAACTTACAGATATTTTAACTGTGACCAATTGCCAATGTATTTGGGTATTGAGCCGTTAATTTTGCAATTTCTCAGGACCCTGCACAAACAATAGAAGAAGTAAGAGACTCTCTATTTGTAACCAATTAAATGTTAGAATTTGAGAGGACGGAAGCAATGTCGAAAAGATCTTTACAATGTTACTCTCATTTGAAATAAAATATTTGTCATTGAAGTGCTCATGAACTTGGAAAACCTCAACGCCTAAAGATTTATGATCAAATCCATGAGCATTAATCTAGATTTTCCCAGATTAATTCCATAATAAATCTGAAGAAAAACACTCACACAGAAAATAGAGATTTTTGTTCCGGTACTTCTTCTGGGAATGATATTCCTGGATTGCTCACATCACTGACCCACCTGGAATCATTAAACAACACTTTCATGTCTATCTTCACATTAAAATTAAAACAGCATGCCGGCATCACATGATTGCACATACAATCTCTGTAGTCTTGGCAGACTAAAAGTTTGTGCTGGCAGATTCCCTTCAAAATTATTTCCTATCAGAACCCTGACAAGTACACAATGAAACGGTCAGCTCAATGCATGCACCAAATTGTTTTGCTTGATAAATTTAATTAAATCCTCTATATATAGACTATAACATTGAACTTGACTATGTTTTTTAGAAAAAAAAAATTAACAAAGACTTACAGTTTTGTGAGTTTTACCCATTTTCCAATATAATCAGGTATTGGACCAGACAAATAGTTTCCACCCACTGCACTGCATTGACCCAAATGCTTCCTTTAATTGTATCATAGCGTAGAACTAAATTGCAAGAGAAAATAAAAGCAAGAAACTCACAACTCTTGAAGATTGGTCAGTTTCGCATATGTCGTAGGAATTGTCCCGGTAAATTTATTTGCTGTCAAGTATCTACAAGAAATTAGGGCTGTTAGGTAAAAACCAAAATGCTTCTTACTAAATAGCCTCTTGTCAATCTTAAGTTCAAATGGATTGTGCTTTATCGTCGCATCACTTGTGCACTACTTAGGTGGCTATACGTTCCAAATTTTTCACATGGGACCTCATCTAAAGTTAAAGCAATCTATGATCAAAATGACAAGAGTAAAACGGGAAAATTACAGCTGTCGAAGATTGGTCAAGTTTCCAAGCTCCTTCGGAAGTTCACCATGAAGATCATTGTCATCTAGGTTCCTTTTCCCTCCAGAGAAACAGACAAATAAGTAGATAAATTTATAGTACTCTTGAGAAAGAGACTTGAAGAAGCAGTGAATAGATTTTTCTTACAGAGAGATGAGAAAAGACAGCTTTCCTAATTCTTTTGGAATAATGCCTGACAACTTGTTACTATAAAGATCCCTGCAAATAGAATGATATAATGTATAAAAGCAATCAAGACACGAATATCATGTAGAATGAAAAAGCAGTGAAAAATCCGAATGATTCCATGCAATCACATAGAACCATATCCAAGTAATGTAATTATTCGAGGACTTATTATTAATTGGTGCTAGTGCCATAAAGCTAACAAACTAGCAAGAAAAACAAAAGTTGTATACATATATAAGCCAAAAAGAAGTAAAAACCATGCAATAATACATAGAAAGATCTTATAGCCAAAACTAACTGGTTGTGAACTCCCTTACAGAATCATCAGTGAAGAGAGTTTCCCCAAATTTTCGTTTATAGTACCACTGAGGAAGTTGAGGCGAAGATGGCTGTGACAGGAAGATGTACAGATATTTGGGTAAGAATTAAGCTGTCCATACTGTTTTAATCTGTAAGAAGAAATACTTACATCTCTATCAAGTTTTGACAGAATCGTATGCTGTCTGGTATTGGCCCGGTCAATTGATTGTTGGAAAGATCCCTGATTTTCAAGACATATATCAGAATGAATATATATATATATATATATAGAACCAAAAAATATCTTGCGTATATAGCTTTGACTTACAAAATGAAAAGCGATTGTAAACCCGCAAGATTCTGAGGGATGCTACCATCAAGATCATTGTTGGATAGAGAACTGTTCAGGTGAAATCACCAGACACATCCCAGAAGATAAGAACTTTCAGTTAATACTTTATTGAACTTTGGGGTTAATGGAAATTTTAAAAAAATAGCAATTCAAAATTATTAGCATAAGTGTAATGTAGAAAGGTCTTTATACAGTATATGTGGAGGCTATATACTCTGTTTCGCGAATCTTGATAGATATTCCCGATTTTTGTGGAATTGTTTAAAAAGTTAAAAAAAAATTATTTTTGGAAAATCTACAACTAATTTTAGAAAAAGATTGCATTATAATATCAATGTCTTAGGATTATATATTATTAAAAAAAAATTGTTTCAATTCAAAATTTTAAACTAGGCTAGTTTTCATAAATATTTTTATATATTACTTTTTAATAAACTCTTGTTCGTTTTGGATTGAAACTTTAATAGATCATCAACAAAATATTTTTATTATTTTTAAAATTAAATTTTTATAAAATTTAAACTCATAACAATTTATTAGCAAAACTCTCAATTATTTTAATTAAAAGATTAAAATAGTGTACAAAATCTTTGGAATAAGTTTATAATACTTTCAAACAATGGTAAAATTTGTTATTTATAGAAAATTAAATAAATATTATACCAAAGGCAAAACAAGAATAAATATTAAAAACTTTCACCACAACAACTCGTTCCAATTTAGATTCATTTATTAATTAAATAAATATTAGATATACAATCAAGAGGCGTGTGCTACAATTCTCTTCATTCTGTTCATCTAAGTTTATCTCTTTAATATTATTCGTTCTTCCTTTAAATTTGATGGCAATCATCTAATGGCAAATGACAAATTGGATGGAGGGTGCTTGTTTTGTCTTGCTATGCTGTGATGTATCAATTCAGTCATCATTAGAAGGGTTATCTACCATGAGTTCTAAGGAATTGCAATACCGTTAATTGGAAGCAATCATGACAGACTTACAGATAAATCAGATTGTGCAACTTTGTCAGGCTTGGAGGTATAGAACCGGTCAACGAATTGCTTGAAAGGTTCCTGATGTTTAGCACAGTCATTGTACCATTATTTAGAAATAAGCATAGCCTATGCATGCCATCATTTATAAATATAGAACAAGGAATCAAAGCTTTAACATACAAATAGTTGAGATGCTGTAGCTTCCCCAGCGTCGAGGGAATCCCACCAGAAAGCTGATTATTGAAAAGATAACTGGTGTGGCAATATGATCAAACATTAATTTCATCAATGGCGACAACTGTAGGTGTTTATTTTAACACATAAAACAGCAGTTTCAATACTGAAAAGAGAAATATATATATGTGGAGTTATGATACTTACAGTCCTACCAACTTTGCAAAGAGACCTATTGAAGGGTCAATAGATCCATCCAAGTTTTTGCTTGGCAAGTTTCTGTCAAAGAAATTGAAGTGGTTCACACATATAGAGAGGATTTTTTTTAAATAGGTTTCATGCAATTTTAATTGCTATTTAAGATTTTCTTTTATTTTCCTTTTTATAATTTTTTTTTGTTAATGACAATAAGATATTGAATTTATCAAGTTTTTGTACATACATTATAGTGACCGAACAAACCGATGGAGTTTTGGTGTTGTCACAGGAATCACATCGGATCTCGGCATACTCCTCCGGAGAACAAATTGGATACTTGAAAGATACCTGTATAGTGTCTTTGGAAAGAAAATTCTTGGAAAGGAGTCGAAGAGCACTTACTGCCGAATGCTTGCAATAAAAAAAATATTAATTAAATCACACTAAGATCTTCTAATATTTGATATAAAAATACTCAATCGACCTTAATATATACTTACATAGATGGGCTAGAAGACAGTATTTAAGCAACAAAAGCAACTAATAAATTTAACATAGTGATGGTCGCAATTGCATAATTTTGTTTACTATATAAATGAGTAATACAATGTTTTCATGCGAGAAATTTTCAAATTAGTTATTGCGCAATTTACAATGCTGCAAAAGAATATATAATTAATTTTATTAATATTTATGAAGTTAAATTTAAGATTAATAAATTTCAGCAATAATATTTATTAGGACTTGCATTAAACATATATTAATTTGCATTTGCATAATTCTTTTTACTATATAAATTACTAATACAATGTTTACATGCGATACGTTTTCCAATTAGTTATAAAATGCGCAATAGGGTCATTTATAATGCAGCAAAAGAATAAAAAAAATTATATAATTTTTTATTTCTATAATTTTATTATTATTATTTATGAAGTTAATTCAAGATTAATCATTATCAGTAATAATATTAATTAGGGCTTGGGTTATTTTTAGTTAGTCTCGGTTACTAGGTACAGAGCTCAATATTTATAACCATTCTGATAGTCTCACCTCACAAATTTTTTTTTTTAATTTAGATAACTATTCAAAATAATATAATACTATTAATAATCAAACGGTATTCAATAATTTATTGGTCAGTAAAAAAAAAAAAAACCCGGAATCTACATATTCGTACAGCTTTCCTTTCGTTTCCTTCCACCCTATCCCACATTGATTAGTAATTAAATTAAACATGTATTGATAAATCTTTGAATGAATAAGAGAGAAATTAATCTGTACCTTCATAATCTGGAAGGGATCCATTACGTGCGACTTCTTCGATGCGATCATCAAAAGAAGCCCCAGAGCCAAATTGCCAGAGAAGAAGATAGTTAAGAAGAAAAAGTATACTGGTGAGCATTACTGACCATTCAGAACCTATTGGTTTCGACATAATTCTACCTCTAGTTTTGCGTTTCGTGCTGTGTGTATGTAAGTGGATGCCACGGCGTATATTTATATAAACACATGAATAAAAACACACCTAATGAAAAAAGAGATTCTCAACAAGGAGGAATCTAATATTTTGTTCTCTTTAACTACTTTATTATTTTCTTTGTCCAGAAGTTTTCATCAAATGAATGAAATCATTCCACTACGTCAAGGTGGGGAACTTGGTACTGATAAGTATTGGATAGCGACTGAAGAGGAAGCCTTCTTTAGGAAAGCTACCAAAGTAACAATTGCTTGTGGATAGAGTAATGCCTTTTGGATTCTATACTACTCGTGTTTCGTTCCTTTAAATTGTCTCTGATTTGAACACACAGAAAAAAGAGAGAAGACGAAGACAAGGAAAAGGTTCGCATTAGAAATGATTAAAGAAACGAATATTTAAGTAATATCTTTTATTTATTCATTTCACGCGCTATTGGTTCTCACCGAGTCCAGACCCACGTGATTTTTATTTTTTTTCCCTGCCTGCTAGGCAGTAGCTTGGTCTGACAGCGCTGTCATGCCAATAGGGTGTGTGCCTCACATGTGTTTCTCTGTCGAGCTTAAGGACTTTTATCATTGCATTTTAATTTCGGATATGATCAGATTTGCTACACTAATAAATAAATAAGAAAAAAAATAGTAAAACATCTAGAAAATTATCAAAAGACTAGTTCTAGTTGAGAAGAATTAAAATATATAAAATTAAAAAATTTAAGAAGGTATTTTCAACTAATAAAAATCCTATTAGCAAAGAAAATTCAATTTAAGAAGTAAAATTTAAAATTATATGTTTAAGAACTCAATTGAAATTTTTCAAGGTTTAATTGAATTTATTGAGAGTTTAATTATAATAAAAATATTGAAGTTTGATGAAAATTTAAAAACTTAATTAAATAAATCAGAAACTAGGATCAAATTGTAAAATACACAAAACTCTAAGATTTGAAATAATACTCAGTGATGATTCCTGAAATTCATAATCATAACTTTATGATTATACTTAAAATCCCTCTTTAATTTCAGAAAACAACTCTATTTGTGCATATCACCACAAGAATCTCATGGTATTTTAAATCATCACCAAAATCTTAAATTATTTGGTAATACTTCAACAATATTGATTTCATATTAATTAACAAAAATTTTGAAAATATAGACAACAATTTTTTTTTCTTTTTTTTTATTTCTTCTCTCTTCTTTTTTTTATGATATATGGAATTTCATAGTTTTTACAATTTTTGTTAAATCAAATCCAATGGTCATGAATGATGCATACAAAATTAATGGTCATTATTAACAAGTAAAGGACATAACTTGTAGTTTTGAAAATTTAATTTATAAGAACAATTTTAGAATAAAATTTCATAATATTGTATATCCTCACCTCCGTACGTCTATCCTCTCATATTAAAAGTATAGAAATACACCAAATTTCTTTCTCGAGAATTTTGTCTTTCTCTGTAACCAAAACAAATATATTTCATTTCTGTCACGCACCTATCTCCAACATCTCCTACTTCTTTTCCAAATGCTAGCAGAAAGAAACGTGAGACTAACAGAGCAAATTAAAAGGGCAGCTGCAATCCACTATCCGAATAATATCACTTA
>Ga0325405_1005805_pt1 | contig 12508 bp, 3 predicted proteins | sample PopdelMetagenome_21_FD_205663 | JGI IMG/M metagenome (GOLD analysis project Ga0325405, IMG submission 205663) | Populus deltoides microbial communities from Bellville, Georgia, United States - Xylem-Control-R2 | ecosystem: Host-associated > Plants > Phyllosphere > Stem > Wood/Secondary xylem...
CTGACAACATTTATAAGTATTAGCATTATTCGAATAAGATAACTAATGTAATCATGTTAACAATTTATAATCTGAATGGAACCTCCTTTGTGTGTGGTTTCCAATTGAATAATAAAAGTTTATACTATACTTATTTGAAATACCATTAGTGGATCCTCTAACCTTGACATGTGTTGTTATCATTGTTGAATCTTTACGTTAATCTTCCATCTCAAAGTTCTCATCAACTTCTTCTTTTATTATTATTATTATTATTATTACTATTATTATCGTTGTTATTGTGTTGCTGTTAGCTATAATTTATATAATTAACCTCCTTGTGGTTCGACCCCGGTCTTGCCGGGTTATTTATTACTTCGACACTCCTGCACTTGGGAGAAGACATCAATCTTTTTGGTCGTGTCAATTATCTTGTAAGAAAATGTTTATTTTTATAATAGTTAAAAACATTCTACAACAATTTGACCTTAACAATTAAAAACATTCTATAACAATTTGACCTTAACCATTAATTAGGCAGGTTAATATAGTTTTACTCGACTCAATTTAAAATATCATATTTGATATATTTTTTAATAATAAAAAGTTAAATCAATGTTGTTTTTAAGCTTTTTGAAATTATTAAACCCATTTTTGCCAAGTTGATTGAGTTGTAAGTGTACCTATCATGTCAGCTATGCAATCCAATCCTGAGTTAATTTTCACTAGGTTTACTTTGAAACCCCATACATTCCAGTTCAATGCCAGTAAATGGGACACTGTATTAGCTAACCTAGTAGGCTTAACAAAATTTAATAGCATTGTTGAAAATTTCTCTGGGGTAACTGACTAGTTTATAGCTTAGACAGTATTTGGACACGCAGGCCAATCTGTATTTCTAAAAAAATTATTTTTTTTATGAAAAGTTATTTTTTATATATATGTTTTGGATCATTTTGATGCACTGATCTCAAAAATATTTTTTTAAAAATAAAAAAATCATTTTGATGTATTTTGGCATGAAAAGCAACCGTAACCACACTTCCAAACAGACCCTTAGATGTGTATGCTTGCCTGCCATTATGAACAGGAAGTATTGTAAGTGGACCTGCAATTTGGAGGAGGTGGGATCCTTGATGATCTTGATAGACAAGCGATGAAGAAGTTGTTGGTGGAGACCAATCACTAGAGCTCGACGATATTTCTCCTAGTCAACTATCTTTTTTGAGTGCCCTGCTAGAAGTGATGATCTTATGTTTGATATCTAATCATTGGAATGGAGAATAATTGAAATAAAACAAAAATTAAATATTTATTACAAATTTAAAATTTTATCAGTTCAAATATAATTCATTTAAAAGAAAAGAGATGAAGAAAGATGAGGCAGATATTTTCCAGGACCAAGGGTGATAAAGGGGAGCGCATGTACCACTCATGTGTGAATGCAATTCCATGTACAATCATTAGAGTTCAGTCATCTCAACACTAAATCATTATATCTTTGTAGCAAGAGGGGTTGTTCGAGCTTTAACTTGTTGCATTGAAATCGCTTGGAACTCTAGAGTTCAAGTGTTTAGAACTGATTGTGAGTATCCAAAAGTTGGAACACTTCGGGTTGTCTACAAGTCCTCGGCTATAAAGTTTGAGATATCATAAATTTAATTTCTATTAGGTTCATTGGACGATCTTACCTCCAACCACAATTCCAAATCAAGTTTTGGATGGGTCGAATGATCATCCATGTATCTCTCCTGCAAATGGGTGTTATATGTTTCTAGAAAAAAAGTCATAATTATGTAAAAATAATAAGTTAATAAAATAAATTGTTGAAATCAAACACACCATGAACTTCCGAGCTCGGATATCCATGAGTTGCTGCACCCTTTTCTGACGGTCATCATTTTGCATATGAGTTTCATTAAAAAGCTCCGTCAGTCTTGGTTTGGGTCCAAAAATCATAGCCTGCAAGAGAAAATTATTTTTAGTTAAACATATTCATATAAAACAATAATTTAAAAAAGAATGGATGTAATAAAAAAGAATTTTACCATGTGTTTCGCATGCGAGACGAACAGAATAGATTTGCTGGTGTGTGTGGTAATGGAACCATGAATCTCTATATTTTGGTTCTCTACACCATATTGTAACCATTGTATGAAATGCTCAAACATCATGTGTTGAATATACTTTGCCTACATAGCCTTCAAGACGTACAGAAGTTTGAAATCCTTTCAAACCGCCACGTCTTTCCAGCCTGAAAGCTCTTTTTATTTAGTATATTTTTTGGCTTTTTTCTACGCCTCGTACCAAAAATCACGCAACCTTTATGATAGAAATGAATTATCGGTTAATAAATGAAAATTAATATTTTATCATTTAAATAAAAAAATAATATTTTGATTTTAATCTTACCTAGTTGCAGTATGATTCTCCAAAACTCTTATGGCAACAATGTTGTCATCCATATCCCATTAAAAAATTTCCTTGCATGTCAAATTTGTAAAAGAATTAATTCATTAATATTAATAAAATAACATAATTAACATGTTAAAGAAATTGTTTAAGTATATATTAACCCTGAACTTTTTGAACCGTGCATGAATCATGGGTTTTCATTTAGGATTTTTGAAAACCTGACTCTATTGAAACAATGACACTTCTATTGATGATTTTTTCATTGATATTATCATTCGAACAACCTTAATATTTGTAAACCTGAAATGATATTTATTAATTGAAATTAATTTTTCAAAAATTGTTAACTATTCTTTATTTTTTGTAATAGTCCATGAAAGAAAAATAAACTTACATTGAGTGGTCAGGTACCGCTAGGCAACGTACTTCCTAGATCCTGCTCTGAAGGGATCCCCTCTCGACATGGTGGCATCACACCTAACGAGCCGGCGTCAAAAGAGGCTGCCTATGTCTCAGGTGCCTGTACATGGTCGGCACCTAACAACACATGGTTGTTAGAAGCGCTGCTAGAAGAATTAACGGCAATCCATTTGTACGACGCGCTACTGACTTTCCCCTAGACATCTATACATATTAAATGATTAAAAAAGGTAATAACATTTATATTTTTTAAAAAATCAGCAACACTTTCCCTATACGGGAGACTACGAAATTTTTTTACCTCTAAATACACATCAATAATAAGTTGTCATAGATCAATTGATTTTATTGCCATTACTTTCTATATTTCCAACATATTACTAAAACTAGTAAGTTTTTAGAAATCTACCTTACCATATACCAAATCAATTTTAAACCTTTAAGATTTATGGGAAATATCATTGTCACCTAAAAATATTAAAACAAAAATAATTATTAATTAATTACAACTAAAAATTTAAAATAGAAAATCACTATAATCAAAACTATCTACCTATCCTTCCTTTCACAGTTCTTGAAAACATTAACTATATATTGTTGCAATAATTCCCCTCATGTCTTAATTTTTTATTTTCATGTATTTATTGTTGTAATTTATGCATGTATTATGCTCACTGTGACACATTTATACACTTACAAACAATAACATCCAATAAATTTCTTTAAGAATATTTCATTTTTTATAGCCCTAAAAAACATAAAGAGAGAAACAAATTAACCAAACAACAAAATTCAAATATATCAACCAAAATTGGCATACCAAGTTTATCTTAAAAGAAAACAAATTATCTAAAAAGAAAACAAACCCAAAACCCTTAATCAAGAAATCCTCTTTAAATATTCAAAGAATCAAGAAAAGTGAACACACAATAAATTACCAAAACCAAACACTAGTATCAAGATTCACTTGATAATAACCAATGTAATAAAGATTAAGGTAAACCAATACACATCTATAGAAAAATAGTGAAAACATTTATCCAAAGAAACAAAATAGTAACCAAGATTAGCATATAAATAACACTATAAAAAACCAAAGACACACAAGTCATCTTACATCCCAACATCTTGTTTTAAGAGAACCTAAAAAGAAACATCAACTAAACACATGAACTATCAAAATGAAATTCAAAACAAAACACATTAACCCAAATTGCTATAATGAGAAATCTAAACAATTAAACAAAACTTACATAAATATAACTCTATCATAAAGTACTACAATAATAAAAGTAATTGTTGTGAAAGAATACATTAAATTTCATAATTTTAAAAATTAAATGTTGGTGTATGACTTTTAATGATTCATCAAGTTGTATATTCTCTCAAACTTTAGCACAAGTGTTTAACTATTGATGTTTGCTAAATAATTATAATCAAAATAAAAACTTAGAAAAACCAATAGATTAGTTATTGTTAAATTTGTGTTTCAATATCTGATTATACATATTTTAATTATATTACCAATTAACTTTAATTCAAGTTTAGTGATTGGAGTATTCAAAAAGGTATAGTCATTAAAAAAAGTAGAAGGATATTTATAATATTTACTTGAAATGAACTTTGTAATAAATAAGATCTGTCAGGTTAAGCATTTATCTTCTAAAATCATTAAATGACAATTATATTATATATAAAAAAAAGTCGTGAGGTGTTTTTACTATGTAATGTGCATTATATACTCATTCACAAATCATTGTACATCGGAATAGTTAGTTTTTTACACAAACTTTTCAATTTGGTTATCAAACTTTTTTCTTGCACAATTGAACCCTTTTGAGCCCAAATTTGATTTTGATGTAATGTCGTTTACACCTATTTCGATCACTTAAATGGTCGATTTTCATGTCAATGAGTTTTATTTAATGAGGGGAGTTTCACCTAGATGTTTTTTTTTTTGTCATTTTCTTTGCATGAGAAGGTAGATCTAACTGTGGAAATATTTTCATGTTCGGATTGATTTCGAGTTTTTCAGTTGTTTTTTAGGTTGTTTGAAGTCATAAATAGATTTATCAAGTTGTTTACTATGTTTTCTATGTGTTTTAAATAAACAATAGATTGAGAATGAATTTTTTTAAGCAAAAAAAAAATAATCAAAGCCTTATTTTTCCAGCGACCCTCCGTTGCTGAATTTTGCAAATAAAAGACAACACATCTTTTGCTTATTTTTGTTGGAAAAAAAGGTGGATGATAGGTCATCCTCCCGCTTAAGAAATAGAAAGAATAGAAAAAGCCTAGCTGCATGAGTTGGGCAAAAAAACCCACATGCCCGGGCTTAATTTTTTTAAAATGCCTATACGCCTGTGCTCATTTTTTTTTAAAATTTTGTTATGTTATATGTAGTTTCAAAATTGATGTAAAAAAATCATTAAAAACATTTGACTTCATGATTTAAGCCACAAGTTTAACATGTTAGTTCACAACATCCAGGTCGATACAATATTTTATTATTTTAATATTTTTTTTAAAAAATTATGTCTAATTGAATTGTTTTTTAAGAATTTGGTTTATTTGAATTTGTTTTCATGATATATTTCTTCTTCTTCTTTTTTCATGTGGGATTACTTTTTTCAAATTTTATTTTTACATAATTGTTATTGTGTAATTAAGTCATGAAACCTAAATTAATCTAATATATTTTCGTTTTTTTTAAGGCAATGCTGAATTTTTTTTTAAGCATTTTTTTTAAAATTTGAATTAGTCTTCATGATGTATTTTGTTTTTTTTTTGTTGGATTAATTGGTTTCAATTTTTTATATGGTTTTTTTTATCATCTTGGTTTTTTTATAAATTCAAGCCACATTATTATCACTTGTCCAGTTTTTCAGGTTATATTAATGCCCCCTCTTTTTTTTCTCACTTTTTGAAAATCGCACTAGCCATTCAAATTTTCAGAGTTGTCCTCTTAGTTGTTGATATTTCAACTTTGCTTCTTATTTTTTTGATTTTTAATTTTTGTTTTTGGTCTATTTGTAAAATTTTTATTTGTTTTCAATTTCATCATGCAATCATGATTTATTATATATATTTTTTTGATTTGTTCCTTATTTTTTTGATTTTTATTTTTTTCTTGTCTTTTTTGTGAGTTTTCTATTTGTCTTCAATTTCATCATTCAATTCAATTTTATGAAATGTTATTTTCTCAACTTATTCCTTATTCTTTTGATTTTTCCAATTAAAAATTCTATAAAAGGGCCAAGGAAAAAAAATAACAAGCAATTTTTTATTAGAGGGTTAAATTGAAAAGAAAAATAACATCAATAAAAAAATTAAAAGAATGAGGATCAAATTGAAAACAATAACACACTATAAACTTGGATTAAAGGGCGTAATTGAAAACTAATAAAAACTTTTATAAAAGGGCTAATGAAGCAAATAAGAAATAAAAAAAATAAGGACCAGATCTAAATATATATAAATTAGAATTGAAAGACTAAATTGAAGAGAGATAAAAATTTTACAAAAGGCTCAAGAATAAAAATTAAAAATTAAAAGAAAAAGGATCAAAAGAGAAATGTCAACAACCAAAAAGGCCAATTTGCACAATTTAAAGGGAGAGAAAAAAAGAGAAAAAAAAAGTCTAGACAAACCACCCACGTGGCCTGACATGTGTCGAATGTAGTGGTGCTTCTAACGACATGATAGAAGAGCAGGTTTCACAGTAGGGAGGAACTGCACGCGCTAATCGAAGTAGCGGGTGCTTCCCATATGTTGACAACTTCTCAAATTTAATATTATTTTATTTACGTTAAAAGACCATATTATCATCAAGAAATCAATAAATAACAAAAAAACCGAACTTGAAAAGGTAAAATTAACCCTTGATCAAAGGTTTTTTTTTAAAAAAATTTTAAGAGCATTTAAGTAATTTAATTGTGCATCAAAATTTAAAATACAGATACTATCCCTAGATGCCAAGCATATTTTGTTTTATTTCTCTCTAGGGGCATTTTAATACCTTTACCTCCATGGACAAATATTATTCAATTTAAATGTAAAATAGTCAATTTATTGTTATAATCTAAAGCAAAATTAATCTTGTACTACAGTAAAATACTGTTTAAACTACATCCCCTTATTCTTTTATATATAAGCAGGCATTTTTTGGATTAAAAAAAAAGAGACGTTTATGAGAGGCTGCCAATTACCAAAAAAAAAACATAAGCGCACTTACAATATACAATATGTTAAGTAGGGTTAATTATTTTTTATTTGTTTCAGTTTCTATAAAAAATAATAATTAAATTAAAATTATTATTTTAAAAAAAAATCAAAACTAGTTTAAACTTATCGGTTTTGGTTCGGTTTGGTTTTTTAAAATAAAAACTGGTTCAAACCAGTTTGGCTCGGTTTTTTTTTGTTTGGGTTTGGTTCAGTTTGGTTTTTTTGGTTTCAGGCTTATAAAAGATAAATCGAACTAAACTAGTCGGTTTTTTTCAAAATTTTAATCTATTTAATTGATTTTTTTTACAATTTAGTTTTCTCAGTTATTATTTTTCTAGTTTTATCGGTTTAATTAGTTTCTCAGTTTTTTTCCACCCTGTATCCAAGATATAAATACCAAAGCTATTTCCGGAAACATTAAAAAGGTGAAGCTCTGTCATAACTGAAACTTTGAAAGTATCTACCAAAGTTTCCTTTGATTTTGCATCGCTACTCTTCAACTTCTTTTGCCGACCTGCGCATTTAATTCTGCACTCATATGCACCATACGAAACATCCATCCTCTATATTTAAAAGGAGAAGGTTATAATTTTATAAATACAATTAATTAATTAATTTGTTCTCGTGAATTATCATGATAAACAAGCATCTGGAACCCTAGCTCATGCAGCATTAAGATTTCAAAGGGCGAGCTTTAATGACCCTGATCAGACCTTTTCAATTCCATTTCTTTTTTCTTAAAAAAAAGAAAATAATAAATACGTCTCTGTTTATTTTATCTATGCCTATGCCAACTATATATCTAGAAATCAATTTCCCGAGGATGATGACGATTTTACCGAGAAGTGAATTTTGTATTCAACAATGTAAAGAAATATATATATATATATATATGGCATAAAATATTGCAGCTCTATCAGCGCTGGCAGGCTTGTTCCTCTGTCATCTAGCTAGAGCCTGAATTAAATAATAAACATTAATAGCTTATTTATACAATCTACAAGGTATATTTGAAGCCAAATAAGTGCAGTGGTTACAGAAGAGTACATAATCTTTTTGAAGAAAACAAGAAGAGTATATATAAAAGGGGCAATTGGGAAGTAAAGAACAATATAATTAAGGGATCTGTTTAATTAAATCCACCAACAAAATCCACAAAATTAAAATGATGCTTTACTTTGGAGAACTACGTACAGCTGATGCATGCTGGTGTTAGCCCTTACGTGCTTCTCACTACACCTTCCAAATAATTCCTGACGCTAAGAATCTCTTCACACCATAAAATACTCTTTAATTACAGAACACTCTACCTTGTAGGAAGTGGAAACCTTGTTATGTGGCCACGACCAAAGCTATGCCTAGCTAGCGCTATGTACAAAGAGCTAGTAGATGGTTAGGAATAAAGAAGTGGTAGATAAAAAAGCTGGTGCTGACGGTGGTGACGGTGCTGTGTGTATTTGCATAGCTCTGAACATTTTTTTACATGTAAAACCCCAGGAATCATGTTCTTCATAGTGTTCACCAAAACTAAATACTACGTGCTAATTTAGACACCCATTTATAATCATTGGCAAGCTTTCATTGAGCTCTTTCAGAATTAACACATGGATTTAATGGAGAAAGTACTCAATATCTATTAATTGAAAAAAAAGTGGCTATTCACATTGATATTCATAGTGCAAATATTATGAGCAAAACTAATTCAGATATTTGAGAAACCATTTTAATTCTCAATTACCGTAATGAACGCATATAATTTACCCATGAAGTCAAAAAAACAAAAATCGGCTACTATAATGAGAGAGCTGTCACAATTTCATGCTTACACCAAACCTTATGATTGTCAAAGCACAATCATAAAAATGATAAAAAAAAAAACATCAAGTCATATTGGCCGGCGTGATTTTTGGGTCATTGTCCGTCTAAGAAGTTATCACTGCTTACAATGTGAAGGTGAAGTAGATGTGGGTCAACTCCACATGAAGCCTCTCATAAAAGGCTATTATCCCATGGTTCATATACATACAATCTCCCTCTTCTAGGGTTAACACTATCTCCACTCAATGGGGCTATTAATTATATATATCTTATGGCTTACTCATTAGTTAATTAGTGGTTAATTAATAGTTAATATAAAATTACAAATTAATTTAACTAGTACTGTTTTTTTGATTCAGCATATTGAAAGATTAATATACTATATATAACGAGCAAAGCAAACAAAAGTTAAGTAAATAAAACTAGCGAAAAATGATCAAGAAAAGCAAAAAAAGAAGAAGAGAAAGGGATAGAAGCCGAAATTCTGTGGTTCCAGGCTTGCAAGACAATCCAATCACTTAGAAAAAGTAATGGGTTTGCTTCGAAGCCAACCGAATCTCATTGGTTCCATCACCTCCGCATACTTGCGTTCTTTAATTTATATTCTCTGTATGTGTGTGTATTTTTATTTTAAAAAATAAAATATGTCTATATATATATATATATATATAAAACTAACTTCCAAGTTAGCAAAACTCAAGACTTGCAAGCAAGGAAAATTCACGGTAACTGTCCAAGGGTTACGGCTCTACTTAAACCCCCTCCCTCCCTTGACAACATTCACTTCCTAATTTCGTACCTTTTTATTTCTTAAATACAAGATTAACTCCCACGTACTCTCCTACCCTTCTTTCTCTCTATTCCTCTGTCTTCCTCTTGGTGAAATTAATATTAAGATCATCAAATTAATTGACGATGGGTTCTCAAGCAATGGTGTCTAAGGAACTATCACAAATCATCAAAGGCAAGCGTGCCAAGCGACAAAGGCCATCTTCGCCACTAACGTTAGCCATAACTTGTAGCTCATCTAGCGTCGGAGAGAACGGAGGTGAACGTGATCAAAGAATCTACAACAACTCATCATCATCTGATCCTAGCACCTCAGTTAAATTCACGGGAAGGACAGACGAGGAGGAAGACTTGGCCAATTGTTTGATTCTTTTGGCTCAAGGCAATCGCCAAAACTGCAAATTATCTAAGCCCGTGACTACTGCAGCAACAACTATTACGTATACCAACAAGGACGCAGGTTTATATGCTTATGAGTGCAAGATCTGTAACAGGCGTTTCCCTTCATTTCAAGCGCTCGGTGGACATAGAGCGAGTCACAAGAAATCAAGACAGGGTAATATTAGTGAAGACAAGAAAGCGTTCGCAGTGACAGTACGGATGGGTGATCAAGAGGAAAATGGAAATGATAATAATATGAGCACCGCCCTTTCATTGCAAATAGTAAATGATGGGGTTCTATGTAGTAACAATGTTAAATCTAATAAGGTCCATGAGTGCTCCATATGCGGTGATGAGTTTTCGTCTGGTCAGGCTTTAGGTGGTCATATGAGACGGCACAGGGCGTTCGCTCCCACCACAACCGCAACCGCAACAACGTTAACATCTAGAAGTTTGGAAAGAAGTAAGCCTGATCATGAGTCCGAAGAATCCAAGAAACCAAGAGATATCCAACTACTGGATCTTAATCTTCCGGCAGCAGAAGATGATCTCCGAGAATCAAAGTTTCACTTTGCGTCCAAGGAACAAGTTCTTGTCTTCACAGCTTCTTCCTTGGTTGATTGCCATTACTAATCACAATAAAAACAAGCTACTGTTGTTTTATCGTATGGGATTATTTTCACCCCAAATTTAATGGACGAACTTCTTAACTTCAGTTTTACTATTGTAATTCATATTTGTTCAATGTTTCATTCTTTGAAATGTTTTTCATTTTGATCGCAATTCTTGAATTTAGTTGGATTATCTGAGTCACTAATTTTGGCTGGCTTGTTCATGGTGGCATTCACTTCGCGAAAAAAGATTTTTTTTTTTCTTTGTTTTGCTTGAGAGGAAATTGTGGAGAATTGATGAATAAAATTAAGCTTTGCATGAGTTTGCGGCGACCACTATCACAACCGAAAGTGGTGTATTAGGTTTGCAGGAAAGCTAAAGCTCGCGTATCTGCCTACCTGTTTTATTAATATGATTAATAATATTAAAAAATAATATAAGGATTGGCTTGATATCAACAGTTAATTTTACAATTTCAAAGATTAACACTTTTATGATTATAAATAAATCAGGATAACCTAAAAAATAAAGTCCAAAAAAATTAAAAAATTCTTAATCAATTATATATTAAAGTATCAAATTGAAAATAAAAAGCCTGAGTAAACTCAGGTTAACTCACCAAACTTTTAACTTGGATCACAAGAGTAGGATAACCTCATAAAAAATAAACCAAAATAAATTATGAAACTTAATTCTCAATCAAATCAAGTGTTGGAGAATAAAATTGAAAAACAAATTTGATTACAAAAAACTCCGAGTTTACAAGGTTTTATAACCCGCAAAACTCATGATTCAGACCATGAAACCGAGATAACTTCGTAGAAAACAAACTGAAATAAATTATAAAATTTAATTTTCAATAAATCTAATATTAAAAGATAGAATTGAAAAAAAAAACAAAGTATTATTCACTACAAAAAAATTACTCAAAAAGCTCTAAGTCAACCAGTTTAACCCATAAAACTCATAATCTAGATTATGAGAATGAGATAATTTTATTTAAAATTTTAAAAAATATTTTAATTAACAAATAAGGGGATTAATAATGATAATATATAATAATATATATGGTTAACTATTAATTATATGTTAGGAAGTGAAGTGTATATGTTCTCAATTTGTCACATGCGATCACATTTACAATTGCACTGTAGTGATTGGTTCACCGACATTTTAACACCTTTTACTTTTCCAGGTTTTTGCACCTTTTGATTGGTTCACCGCACTTCTACTACATAAACCAAACTTTCTAACAACTACGAGCGTCTTTACTTTAAAAATCCCTCATGAGATTCATGTGTACACATAATTTTTAAATTTTAATTTTTTTTAAATTAATATTTTTTTTATATTTTAATATTATTTTGATGTGCTGATTTTAAAAATAATTTTAAAAAAATAAAAAAAATTATTTTAATTTATTTTTAAACAAAAAAACACTTTAAACCATCACCGCTATTACAATCTCAAACATACCTTAACTAATTTTTTATTTAAAATTGACAATTTTATTATTATTTTTATATCAAAAATAATTTTTTTATAATATTTTTTAAAAAAACAACAACAACCACCACCGCAACCAAAACAACATTTTAATCTCGGCACTATGGTGTTTTAGATAATGGGCGGTGCCATAAAACGCTCAGAACATGTTGATAGCTGAATTTCCAAAGTGTAAAGGTGCTCCACTTTTAGTAATTTGTGGCATATTCCATTAATTATTTTTCAAGAGTCAACCCTTTTTTTTTTTTTTGGTACAATGCCCTTGACCGAGTCAACATGACATGGGTTGTCATAAAGGAGGATATAACGCCACCATTCATGATAAAGACCAAAGAGGACAGTGGAGCTGCCCACAAGACGGTGT
>Ga0325405_1005807_pt1 | contig 12506 bp, 6 predicted proteins | sample PopdelMetagenome_21_FD_205663 | JGI IMG/M metagenome (GOLD analysis project Ga0325405, IMG submission 205663) | Populus deltoides microbial communities from Bellville, Georgia, United States - Xylem-Control-R2 | ecosystem: Host-associated > Plants > Phyllosphere > Stem > Wood/Secondary xylem...
AAATGATGATGATGGTGAACTACTTTTGAGTGAAAATTTGTTAATATTTTTGCTCTCAAATGACCATTATTGAAGATTTATGACAAATATTGAACTCAGATAAGCATATAATTATATGCTATTTAGTTGTGATGAATTGATATATTTTGTTTAGTAAGTAATGATGATGGTGGTGAACTATCTTTGAGTGAAAATTTGTTAATATTTTTGCATCCCAGATAATCATTATCAAAGATTTATGATAAATATCGAATTCAAACAAGCACATAGTTATATGTTATTCAATTGTGATGAATTGACACTTTTTGTTAAGTAAGTAAATTTTATAATTATATATTTGTAAACAATTTTCTCTTATATTCTCTTATAAAATAAATTCAATTAACTTTTTTATTGGTAAAATTATCAATTATTATTATTTTAAAATTCAAATGTTAGTAAATCACAAACTTATCAATTACAAGATGAATAATTTACTACATGGTTTAAAACACTTGTTAGTATTTAATAATTTGTAAATCTTAAGTTTAGATTTAATTATGTTTTGTCTTTGAACATTAATTATTGTTGTCAACTTTAACCAGATGTTAAATATAAAAGCCAATTCCATTATAAACTTTGACGCATCATTAATGGCAACAAAATTATCAAAGATATTTTTAAATATTTTTTTATTTCATCATTAATTGCATCGGCATTAAAAAGCTTAATTTCTATGGACTATTTCATCTCCGATTCTTTTAACAATCCCTAAACCTTCTATAACTTTATGATGAAATGGGTGGTTCGTCATTGATTTTGTTGGAAATGCATTTCAAGAAGTAGTGTTAAGAAATAATGCAGATATATTACTAAGAAAGAGATGTAATAAGGCAGGGGAAAATCCTAAAAATTAGCTGTAGAGAACCTTGAGCTTGAAACAATCAATAACTACATTTAGCCTTAACAAGCAGAAAGAATGAACATTAGTGTTAGAACATAAAATCTAAATTAAACTACCTAAAAGCCTAAAATCTAGAGTAAACTAATCAATATTTCTTAACGATCCCAACCGCCAAAAGAAGCAAAGGAAAGCCTTGTTTGTTGATTTTGCCTCCTTTCTCTGCTCTCTGTTCCGAAGTGTTTCCTTTGAGACCACACACGCACACAGGTATTGGAAGAGAGTGTTGTTAGGAGTTCAAAACATGAACAAGTCAGCAAACCCGTCAAAGATAACCAGAAAACAATATTTGGCTTTCATGACTAACTGCTTTCTCTTTCCAGCCTTCCCAAATAAATCGTTGGCTTTGAGGTAAAATCTCTCTGTCTGTACTGTCCTTCTTCCTTTATTCTGTTTAGAATCTTCAATTGATTATATTAGCATACATAGATGATAGATATCAATTAATCAGCTTGTGTTTTCTTGTTGTTTGTAGCTGTGATTTGATTTCTGACGATTTGTCCAATTCTGCATTTATTTTTGTGCTTTATTTTTAGATGATTTGTTACAGGATTTCCCCCCGTTATTTTTTCTTCTTTGCTTTGGTAAATGCTTTTATTTCTCTTCGTACTTACAACTTGCCATCCTTACGTTCATGGTGACTTCTCCTTTACGTTTTTTGTGGGATTGGAGCCTAAGAATTTGAAAAGTTGATTAAGTAATTTCGCCTAATTGAAAGAGTGATGAATTCTATGTTTGTTTCTGTTTTCAGAATTCCGAGTGGATCAAGTAGAGATGGAGAAGAGAGTGTAATTAGGTGTTCAAAAGAAGAGCAATCCCATTAAGAAAAACAAGAAAAGGTTCCTCGAGAAAATTGTGGACTACATGAAATCTGATTCTTACATGTTTTCTCCTTTCATCTCGACACCACATATTGCTTCAAAGACCAGCTCTTCTTCTACTACAGGTAATATCAGTTCCAGTCCTGTTTGATGTTTCAGTTTTCTAGAAGGATGCTTGAACAACAATAGGCTTTTTATGTTACCAGCTTTGTCTATTTGATGTTTCAGTTTTCAAATAATTAGGTTTGAACTTCTCTTTTATTTCATTTTCTCTTGGGAGTGTTTGGATGTTCCTCTGGGAAATAAATTGTTTTTGTTTTTTTAATGCATCAGCTCTAGGCTGATAAGGCTTTCCTTCAAGGCTTTCCTTCAAATTTCTATTCTTCTTAGATTCATATTGCTGGCTAGCAGAGGCTATTTATCTGTCAAAAGTTATTATATCAATGGAGTTGACCATTGAAAATTAGGGAGTTAACTTAACTTTATGTAGCACCTTAATCCTTACATATTTTGAATTTTGTGATTATAATCCATTTTGCATTGGCTAATCGATAGCTTGCATTCTGCTCTCTTTAGCTCTAGCATCAATGAACAAGTATTGGACGTTTCCTATTATTAAGAAATTTGATTGGAAGAATAACATGGTGGAATAGTATCAACAAATGAATGCATGATCTACCGACGTGTATATATAAGAGAGGTATCAAAGTATCTCCCAGGTATTCAGAGTGCTATCCCGTTTTTTGATTCCATCTGAGCTTCTCAATAAATCACAGCCTATATATGCAAATTGCTTGTCCAAGAACTTAGCTCATTTAACAACACTAAGGAGAGTTAAGGAGAACAAATCATCCCAATCAATGGATTTTCCATTGAAAACCTTGGCATTCCTTAGCAGACAAATGGACCAAAATGTTGAATCTAGAACCAAGAGCCACATTTTCTTGTGCATTTTCCCATGAGCATGCATACTCCACTGCTGAAATAGGCCATCCACTGTTCTAGACATCACCCACGAGCATCCCCACCAATTGAAAAATCTTGACCACAGCTGCAAGACCTGTTGGTAGTGAAGGAAAAGATGCGCCACCGTCTCCTGATACTCACAACAAATAGAGCAGAGGCTTGCTGGAAAATCAAGAACTCCAATGCGCCATAGATGCTCCCTTGTTTGAAGGTTCTCAAGTGCAGCTAATCATAGAAAAGCCTCCACTTTTGGAGAAGCTATTGATTTCCAAACGTCTTCAAATTGGTATTCTGATACAGAATTGATATGGACATGCAAGGTGGTTGCAGAGTGTTTGCGATTCACAATGACACTTTTATCACAGAATTATTTGAAGCAAAAGCTTAACCCATTTTTTTGTTTCTAATTTCATATCTCAAATAGATATATGCTAGTGCATGGTTCAAGTCACTCCAGCTTCCAGACCATGGAACATTATGGTGTTTGTTGCATGTTTTCTTTCATTTTATATCTGCTAGTGCAACTCCACATGTTTTTGCATTATGTTCTTCAAATAACAACGCCCTTGAACAGTGATCATGCAGCCTCTTTTGCCTGCTTTATCTCTATAATTAGTACATAGCTGTAAGAGTAGATGGATCATGTTAGTGATGTATGAACTTACTCAGATCATTCCAATTTTATCAGATGTCTCTGAGGGGACAAGGCTCTGCTCTTATTTAACCACTGTACAACCTAAGAGGTGATCTATATCCATGAGCAGCTTAAATGCTGAATCATTGTTCATACTGCTGCTAACCGATAGTAAACCTGCAACGCCATTGACTTCTGTTGGGAAGTTCAAACTGCTGGCAACAAATTCTTTGTATGTTGGGAAAAATGCATCCCCAGCCTCAGGAAGACATCACTGTTGCTAAACCTGTTGTTCACCATCTGAACTATCCGTGTAGGTTTATATGTGCTGGACTTTGTTTGTCTCTGCTCATGTAAATGGGTTCTGTATCTGTTCTGTTGTTTCTGCTCTGGAAAAGACTTGATGGTTCAAAGTGCATTAATACAAATAAAGTACTACGGGTTTCCATAGCGTTGGTTCTTGTGCTTTATTTTTTTGAATCAGTACTTAAAATATAGCACCCATTGCTTGCTCCTTATACTATTGGCTACTATTAGTTGTGGAGTGACTGAATCAGATTATAGCTTTTGATAAGCTATTTCCTAGAAATTATGAGTTTGAAATTCGTTGGGTTTTTGTTTATAAATCCTTTGAATAACTTTTGGTAGCCATTAAAGAATTCCTTTCCTGCGGATGAAGGAGGTCAGATGATTTTTTTTTTTGCGGTGGGGGGGGGGGGGGGGGTGGGCGGGGGGCGGGGCGGCGGCACATGTTTCATTAACTCAATAACCTGTAGTTATCATAATGTGATGGTTCAGTTCTGGTTTTTGCGTTGGTAGTTATATAGAAGTTTAAGCAACTTTGGTTTCAAGTGAAAGATACTTCAGTTTTGTTTGAACCATGGATTCGGTTTGATTTTCTTGCCTTACTTTATGCATTTATTTATTTTTCTTCTTTTATCCCTTCACTTTGGACTTTGGAGCATAGAAATCATTGATGCTGTGAAGGATTGTACTGAAACTTCTGAGCCTTATGATTTATTATGTCATTTCTGAGGTTGTTTTAATTTCAGGACAGCCAAGTACGTTAAAAAAAATAACTATGGAAGTTCCAACCAGGAAATTAACCACGAAGGATAATCAATCAACTGTTGAGACATCAAATGTAACAGTAGAAGACCAATTCTCTGAGCTTCCTGAGAAATGCATTTCTGGCCAGCAGAAGTTCGTGCACAAGGAAACAGTGAAGCACATGGTCTACCAAAGTTGCCGCTCTTCTCTGTCGGTTACTTTCTTATGCCACGTGCATTTTTCTTGTTATTTATCTGGGTTTCAGCCTCTGCTCCCTCTGATTTAGAAAAAATGAGGATAATTGGATCTTAAAGAACTAATTTTCAACACTATCCAATTATATAGGGCTTATATGCTGTTTCTTGTGTGATTTTTTTAGAATAACGTGGGCGGGACTGAAATTCAATTGTAAGAGGTTATGCACATGAAACTATCTGGTGGGATGCAAGCATATACATTGTTTCTCATAGTTATTTGGCAAAAGAATACAGCGCATTTAACATCATAATATATGGCCAAGGTTAGTCGACATATTGTTTCTTGCATTTAACGTTGATTTTTCTACAGCAGAAAACTTGCAGAACTCACAATTCTCTACTGAGAAACAACTTTCTGATCATGTTGTCTGTAAAATTGATATAATGGCGCGGAGTTGCTTAATTTGTTCTATGTCAAGGGATATTGTTTGTTTTCCGTTGTGCTATTAGTTTCCTGAATAAAGCTCCTTGGATTGTGAGACTTGGTTTATTCTGTCCAGGGAAGGGAACGCATGATGCGCAGCTACGGAAGCTTTTTCTTGACTGAATCTATAGGGCGTATGAGTTTGATAATGGTTGCTTTTTAAAGTATTGTTTTTATTAAAATATATATTAAAATAATATTTTTTTATTTTTAAAAAATTATTTTTGAAATCATAATATCAAAATAATTCAAAATATAAAAAAATTAATTTTAAACAAAAACAATTCAAAATTTATCCAACCACCCGTTTATAACGCAATGACAAAAGGGGGAAGTATGATTTCTATGTATGCGTCGAGTGTGCAGAGCGTGAACTATGTTTTAAGATTCGGTTTGTTTTCATCATCCTGTCGGAAATGAACACTTAATTCTATCATATAACAACTCTTAGTTTGTTGAGCTCGAGTTTGATCCGTAGATGTTTTCATAGTTGCAAGTGTCTCGACCTTCAAAATCTCAGGTCCAGTTTGCTCAACTTAACATGACAAACAGTTAATATGTCATTCTGTTGATGGAGAAAGGAAGTTTGTATTGGAAATCACTAGAACAACTCTGAGAACTTAAACTACCAGTGACAGTTAAGTAGATTAGACGGCACAAAGTGTTCATTATACTGGGGCCAGCAACATGTGTCTTGGAAAGTTGAAATGCCATTTGATCTGATTATACCTAGCCCTTACAGGCCTACATAATTGTGTACCACTGGCTGTAGACTTGATGCAAAATGAACCAAGGGTTAGGTATTAGAGATGGTGCAGAGGCAACATTTCAGGATAACAATGATAGAAATCCAAACACTGTTTTTGTTTTTCCTAATCTGTGCTGTCTGTATCGCGATTGAACTAAGACATTGTTACTTTTTGTTGACAGGATTGCATAGTGAATTATCATTACATGATTATAAGTGCAAGGCGATGCACGTCAAGAGTTAAATCTGTGTCTTGTCAGTTTCAGTGAGCGAATTACCTTAATTCCCTCTCCATTAGGTCAGGTACAGTGGATTATCCTCCTGAATGTTCGTTCAATTGCTATTTTCTTTCATGGCCTTTTCCTTGTGGATTTATCCGTAAGCATCATGGCTCCATCTCCAGTGCTGAACTGTAGACTGAAATTTACAATACGTCTCTTGCTGGTTTATAATTGCTAGGTACACGGTGCTGTGCTATAACATGGAAGTTCGGTTCCATGGAGTTCTAAAAAATTATAAAATAACATTGAAAATTTATATCAGATTATTAAATAAACTTACTAATTTGTTAAATAAGGATCTTTCGACGTCATTGGCTCTTATGTTATCATCAAGATTTTATTATTTCTTTCTAAAATCACTAGTAATATAAAATAAGACCCCTTTGAGAAATTCATTGGGTTGTTTTACTCATGTCTATGTATTTAATTTCTATTCATCCCATAATAATTAATACTAAAACTAATAAACTTAGATCAAAACATAGTAAATTATTAAATTGGATATTAATTATTTTTTATAGGAGACCATTGTTTTTTGCCTTTCCTTGATTTTGACTCCATTAAATGAAACAGGTTTACTCTTTTTGACAAAAAAAAAACTCTATCTTTATTAATATTATGACCGATTAAAAACTATGATACTTATATTATAGTATTAATTAAAAGTTAGTAGAATATATACTAAGCAAAACTTTTATCTAACATCTAATGTTTTATCGAGTTTTATTTATTTTGGAAACTATTAAAGAGTTTTCAATTATACATATAATTACAAAATATCAAAATATTTTATATTATAATTTATCATGTTTTTAATTTTATATTTGATTTGTTTTGGGAACTTTTAAAGAGTTTTCAATTATAGATAATAAAAAATATAAAAATATTTTATATTATAATTTATCATGCTTTTTTACTTTTATATAATTGATTATATTCGTTATCATCATATACTCAAACCCTTTTTATTTTTTCATAAAAATGACAAAATATATTTTTTAAATTGAAAATATTTTACATTAAGTAAGTACATTAAAAAAATTTCTTTCTTATTTTATATTTTTTTCAGATTTTGTTTTTAGAAAAACAGAGAATTTCTTCTAGTGACATGATATATATGGAAATTACTTAAATTTAAATTATGATTATAAAAAAAATTATTATTTCATATAAAATATTAAATATGTACTTTAATAATGTATGTGTAAAAGATAGTAAAAAAAATAATAGGGAATACATAATAACATTTTAAGTAAGTGTTAATTCAATTATTAAGATCACATGACAGTTCATTCTAATAGTAATTTAAGCTATCATTCAAATATTAGAAAAAGTTGCAAGAAGTATATTTTATACGAATAATGTGAAGTGGACTATCCAATTATAACTCAATATAATTTTCATATATTTTGTGACCCATTTGTATCTGTTAACTTATGGTTTTTAAATATTAAAATTTTACAACATGCAGATCTCCCAACTAATCTTTAATATTTGCCTAAACAACCTAAAAGTGGATAAAAAAGAAATGGATTTTTTTTTGTACAATTGAGAATAAAATGTAAATTAAACATTTCAGGATAAAATAAAATATAAGAACTAGCTAGTTGATATTTATTTCTATTTAATCATGAAAGTAATAAAAAATATTAATCTCTTAGTTAAATTTATTTTATTAGAAATACTGTTATTACTTTGATTTAAAATTATTTTACACTTCTTATTTCTTTTATTCTTATCCACACATAAATTCAGAGTTGTGAGGGATCACTATTAGCTAGGAATATATTCAGTAGCTATGACCAGCAGTTTTCCGATATTTTCCCTCTGGGACCAGTTGTTGAGATGAAATGTGTGTTTGATATGGCAACGTATGTATTTTTTTAGAAGTATTTTTTATTTTAAAATATATTAAAAATATTTTTTATATATATTTTTAACACCAATATATTAAAATAATCAAATAACATTAAAAAAACATATTAATTTGAAAATTTTCAAATTTTCAAATCAGATAAACTATTAAAATACATTCAAATACAATTTTAAACACAAAATCAAACCAAAAATTGCTTTCCTGTAAGCTATACATACCAACATGCTTCTTCGTTTTAATGTATAATTCAACAATGCTGTTGAGTGAAGCCCATGGGGGTTTGTTAAGAGTTGTGGTGTGCAAACGTGTATGCATAAGATAGCATTCACTGTACGACGACCACGGCCTGCATGATTTAAATTAGGTATTATTGTGCAATTATTTGCATCAACCACTCTCCCGGCCGCCCGAAGCTGAAAATGAAAGGACACTGTTGCTGGTAGAGTAGCTTTTTTATTTCAACAGTTTAGATTCTTGAAATGAAGACAAAGAAGTCTATGCATATTTTTTAACATAAACTTGAGTGTAAAGAATGTCTATTGTGTTTTCTGTCATAAACTTGGAAAGATCTTTGAAGTATTTTATTTTCAAATAAGTAACCGAGCAGTCCATTATTAACTGCATTTAATTATTATTGAGAATCTGAGATACGATTGGAAAAAACAGAAGAAAGAATTCATGAATATTGCTGGGACTCAATTGCTTGGGCGGCAGCTTCACAGGCGCTGGAAAGGCACCCCAACGTGGCATCATACTAACCATAACCATTGAAAGACGAAACATGATCCCTACCGGCCAAGGCCATGATTGAAATATCCCACAAGATGTTGAAACGTGAATCAGAACACACGACGAATAGGGTGGCATCATTACTAGCTGTTGAGATCCGTAGAAACTCATTAGGGTTTGATAAACAACCCAACACGTTTTTTCTTCAGAGAAGGGATAGGCTCGAGATAGGGCATCATATATACAGAACAGATTTGCAGTCCATAATATGTTACCAAAATGGTGCCAAAGGTATGGTAAACACAGGAAGAAAGAAAAGTCATAGCAAGAGAAGATGGTTTTTGATCCCATATGTTGATGTTGTTCTCTCCATCAAAAGTTTCTGTCCTCCGCACAGTAAATGGAATTGATGTGTTATTTGGAAAATTCCGAATGAAAACATGAAGATGTCGTATAGATTAAAGACCCCTATCAACCCATGCACGTGTGTGGCATTAATGAGGCTCTCTTCTGGAAAATGACCCCTCCCTGCAGCAGCGATGGCACCCCCCTCCCTGACCATCTTTATCCAGGCTAGGCTGGTTTATTGGTCATCTTCAATGACTAGAAAAGGACCCTTTATGCTCGCATACGGATTTAATTTCTACAATATTGCAATCATAATTTCAAGCAATTTCTGTTACAATTTATACAAATTCCTCAAATTGTTTTTAATAGTACTAAAGATTAATATAAATTTTATACTTTATTTAACTTTTTAAGTTTTTAGATTGAAATTATTCTTTAATATAGTATTAAAAATTTAAAGATCAAATGATTTTTACCTATTTCATTAGTATTAATTAGATTAATAAAATCAAATCAAATGTAAGATTGTAGTAAGTTTGTACTAATTTTAAATTTAAAAAAACTTTGAAATAAAATGATGTGTTAGATAATAATATAAAATTGTTTCTCAAATTTAACCTTACAACTTAACTTTTTGAGCTAAGATTCTTCTTAATTAAACGTTTTTTTATTGATAAATCATGGAAAAAATCATAACAAAGTTTTCATTTTTTTGTACTTGGTCCTTGTAGTTGTAGGTTTGTTTGTTTTGGTTTTCTAACTTTATTTTCACTATGTTTCTGTCTCTAAGTTATGATAGGAGAGAGAAAGTCATAAAAAAGGAAAGAGAAAAAGTGTAAGGACAATCATATTATGACCATAAAAAAATATGAGCTTGGTGTTGATGGTTTATCTTGAATAAAAGAATTCAATGGAGGTGGTTGTGTCATCTGACTATAATAGAAAAAAACAAATTTAGGCTTACCAAGGGTTTTTTTTTTAACTCGTTTTGCTTTTCTTGTTTTTGAGTGATTAATTGTCGTTTTGGATTGGAAACAATTATTTGGAGGTTTTTATGATTTTTTTTATAGATATTTTCAAATAAAAACAAGTTGAAAATTAAACTTGGGAGATCGAAAAACTTGAACACCAAATTTCTAGTCACCTGAGATGATTGAAATTTACACCTAAAGATAGCGCATTGCTTGTCTAAGTAGATAATGTATTGTGTCGTCTATTCAAGAAAATAAATAAATAAATAAATAAGATGGATGACGCATTGGCTGATCTATTAAAAAATGAAGTTTTTCTTATTAAAAAGATAATTTTTTTTCTTCAATTCAAGTTATTAGAATTTTTGCAAATATCTCTTTTAATTATTATTATTTTTTATCCAATAAACCATGTTGATAATAATGAAAAAAGTATATTATTGTCAAAACAGAAAAATTATATGAATAAAAAAAGGTAATTTCCATTAAGTATTTCTAATCATCATATTTTCTTACTAATATCTATTTTATTATTGTAAAAATATGTATTTTAAAAAGTGTCATCACATCGTGTGCTCACTAGTTAAGAGAAGAGAGCAGGATCACGGCTGGATTTTTTCGATTATGATCGGAATTTTCTAATTAGATCCAAGAAGGAGGGCCGGGTGCTTCACCTACTGCCTTTGGTATTCATATTTAACACTCTCTTATATAGAGCATTGGAGAAGGCACCATTTTGAAGAAATTTAATGATTCTAAGACATTTCTTTTTGTTTCATTACTAATAAATATCAGAAGGGAATTCTGCATGTGATATAGTTACTAGTTGTTTTTTAAAATATTTTTTATTTTAAAATATATTAAAATAATTTTTTCTTCACATCAATATATTAAAATAATTTAAAAAATAAATTTTACACGTTTCTATTTATACATAGACCTCAATTTCCAAGAAGAAAAATTAGAGGAGGCACGCAAGTTACATAAGGCAGCTCTATTGATTTGGGTGAATTGACAGTTAATGCATACAGGACTGCAGCTCTGGAAGTTTACGCAACTCGTTAGGGTAAAAGAAAGAAATTAATGGAAATAGAGTCCTCATCACTTGTCAGTTCATTGATCTTGGATGAGTTCATGCAAAGTTACAGACATTAAAGTTAGACCAGCCTAAGGCCATCCTCCGCTAGCTAGGAGATGGCGTCTTCGTCAATCTATCTTACCTTTCGAGTACTGGAACCTGTTTTTTTCACGAGGGTTTCACTTTCATGCTCCTTTTCAAAAGTTTTTTTTATTTTTATTTTTTTTATACAATAGTCTTACCTTATAGTATATTGGTGATTGATACGCCGTGGGCTGAATTAATTTATTTAAATATAAAAAAATAAAATATTAATGTAATGTTAGTATTTTAAAAGAAGTGAAAAAAACTTAAGATTGAATCGACTTAGTTAAATAAGAGTAGCTAGTTTAATAATATAATTAAATAAAATTTAAATATTAAAAATTTAATATTAAAGATTGAAATTAAAAAAATTGATTTAAAAAAAAAACTCGAGTTAACTTGCTAAGCTCATGACCTGAGATATAAGATCGGAATGACCTCATAGAAAGGAAAGTGAAAAAATCATAAAACTCAATCCCCAATCAACTCAATGTTAAATGCTGAAATTAAAAACGTAAATTAAAAAGGACCTAAAAAACAAAAGTTAACTCGGACTAATTTTCAAAACTCGTGACCTAGATCATAAGGCTAAGACTAACCCTGTATAAGTAAAAATAATAATCATGAAGCCAAATCCGCAATCAACAAAATATTAAGGGGTGAAATTGAAAAAAAAAACAATCAATCAAAAAAGAAAAAAAAACAAATAGCAATCTAAACAATAAGGAACAAATTTGAGATAAAAATAAAATGAAACTGAATGTTGAGTGATGAAAAAATAATAATAAATCAATTAAAAAATTATAATAAAAAGATCGAGGATCAAAGTTGATATAAAAATTAAATAAAATCAAATATAAAGGGATAAAATTAAAAAATCAATCAATAAAATGATTCAAAAAATAAATAGTAATCAAAATAATGAGGATCAAATTTGATAAAAAAAATTAAAAGGATACTTTTTTCATTTTGGCAGGCCAATATAATTCCTGAGGAGAGGAGAGAGAAAAGTAAGAAGAGAAGTAAAAAAGATTATTGGATCTCAACTGTCATGCTTCTACCAACATGTGTCAGACCACCAACAAAAATGTAAATAGATGTTTCCAACACCTTCATAGAAGTTGTCGGTTGGCCACCAAGTGACTCATAATGCACCACTTAAACATCGTGGATGTCTCTTGTCCACTAGAGCTCGCGTTGCATATGCCAACCTATTTGCCATGCTCATTTACCCTAGTTCCTATATTTGATTTAGTTTTAATTGTGGTCCCATTTACACTAGGTTTTATTTTTCTAGGG
>Ga0325405_1005808_pt1 | contig 12506 bp, 8 predicted proteins | sample PopdelMetagenome_21_FD_205663 | JGI IMG/M metagenome (GOLD analysis project Ga0325405, IMG submission 205663) | Populus deltoides microbial communities from Bellville, Georgia, United States - Xylem-Control-R2 | ecosystem: Host-associated > Plants > Phyllosphere > Stem > Wood/Secondary xylem...
AAAAAATCTAATTTTATAAATTATCTCAAATAAAATAAATAGCAATCTAAATAATAGAAATAAAATCTGACAGATAAAAAAGTTTAAAGATGATAAAATTAAAAAAATTACAATTTCATAAATTAATTTCAAATAAAAAAATAACAATAAAAAATAAAGATCAAATCTGATAGATAAAAAAATTCAATTAAGAAAATGATAAGAAAAAAGTAAATAACAATCATAAAAATGAGGACCAAAGTTGATATAAAAATCAAATCAAATTAAATCAAATTCTAAGGGATGAAATTGAAAAAAAAAATTCAAAACAAAATATATAGCAATCAAAAGTTTGATGATCAAATTTGATATAATCATCAAATAACATGACCTTTCTAATTTTTTCACAACTTTTAGAAAGTGTTTTCCGTCCAAAATAAAAGGAAAACACTTTTTCTGAAAACCAAGCTAAATTTTTCTTTGACTGAAAAGTGTTTTTCGTTGACCAACTTTTCTAATGGCAAACAAACACAAAAAAGTTTAGAAAGTAATTCCCATAAAACCATTTTTCATGAAACAAATGGGGCTTTAAAGACAATTCAAACAACAAGAAAAATAGTTTAATTCATAAAAATTCAAGACAACATCTTCTAAAAAAATTAATATGAAACAACAACATATTGGATATCTGATCCGTGTCAGCCTGGGTTAATCTTTCACTTCTGCAACCTGAATTATGAGACCATGATAACCCCATATAAAGTAAATCAAAACAAATTATGAAGCTAAATTTTCAATCAACCTAAAGTTGAAAAATGAAATTGAAAAAAAAACAATTAAAAAGCAACAAAATAAATGACTTAAATTAATCTGTCAAACTCATGACTCGAGTCATTAAATCGGAATAACATCATAAAAAGTAAACAAAAAAAATATCATGAATCAACTTGGACTAATCTGCCAAACCCACGACCAATACCATAAGATTGTGATAACCTCATAAAAAAATAAATCAAAATAAATTATGAAACCTAATTTTCAATAAACTCATTGTTAAAGATTGAAAATGAAAAAAAAATCAATGTAAGAACATGATACAATAATTAAAACCACCTGAGTCTACTCGAGTTAATTCACAAAACACGTGACTTGAGTTATAAGATCGGGATAATTTCATAAAAAGCAAATCAAAATAAATCATGAAACCTAATTCATAATTAACCTAAAATTAAAGGATGAAACTGAAAAAAAATACCAATTAAAAAAAGATAAAAAAAACTCAAGTCAACTGAATTAACTTACTAAACCAACACATCAAGTCATAAGATCGAGATAACCACATAGAAAACAAACTAAAATAAATCATAAAAATTTAATTGTGAATCAATTTAATATTATATAAAGAAATAAAAAAATTAAATAAAAAAAATCAAATCAACTTCTCAAACATAAAATATAGATTATAAAACTAAGCTTAAGACTTATTACATTGTTTTGATATTGAAAAAACAATTATTTTTTAAATTTATTTTTAAATAATTTTTTTAAAATTTATTTTTGATATCAATATATCAAAAAAATTAAAAAATATATAAAATAATAATTTTAAACAAAAAACTCAAACTATTGGCAAACACATAGCCAACCATGTCGTCAAACAAGTTTTTAAACAAAATGTCTGTTTAGAAGTGTGGTATAAATTATTTTTTAAAATATTTTTTTACTTGAAAATAGATTTAAATAATTTTTTATATTTTTAAATTTTATTTTTAATTTTATCATGTGAAAAAATGTAAAAACATACAACAATTAATATAAAACTAAAAAAATAAAAATAAAAACACAATACAATTGTAATCTCAAACAACTCAAAAATCAAGGAGCTCATTAATACTTCTGGAAGAGCAAAAGATGTTAAGGCCCTATTTGTTTGTTGGAAAGTAGTTTCCTTTTGAAAAGTGAATTCCAGGAAAGTGAATTTTGAGAAAATAAATTATTTTTCTGATGTTTGGTAGTGTAATGGAAAATAAGTTGGAAAACATTTTCCAGTATTTGTTATGTCATGGAAAATGAGCTGGAAAATAACTTATTAATGTTTTATTTTTTTCAAGTTTATTAAAATAATAAGGAACAAATCTTACAAATTAAAAAGTTGAATGAGAATAAAATTGAAAAAAAATATAATTTCATAAATTATCTCAAATAAAATAAATAATAATCAAAATAATAGAGATCAAATCTAAAAAATAAAAAAATAAAATATGAAGAAATTAAAATAATAATAATTAACATTTCATAAATTATTTTAAATAAAATAAGTAACAATCAAAAGAATGAGGACCAAATTTGATACATAAAAAATTTCAATAAAAAAATGATAAGAAAAAAGCAAATATCAATTATAAAAATGAGAACCAAAGTTAATATATAAATTAAATTTTAAGAGATAAAATTGAAAAATAAATATTCAAAACAAAATATATTTAGCAATCAAAAGTTTGAGGACCAAATTTGATATAATCAGCAAATAATGTGATATTTTTAAAATTTTTACAACTTTCGGAAAGTGTTTTCCGCCCAAATTTTTCAGGAAAATACTTTCCTGAAAACCAAGCCAAATTTTTTTTGATTGGAAAGTATTTTCTGTTGATCAACTTTTTTAATAACAAACAAACACAGAAAAATTTGAAAAATAATTTTTCATTTAAAAAAAATAAACATAGCCTAAGAGTTATTTGAGTTCAACTTTCAAGTCGTTGGTCTGACAAAAAGTAAGGTTTTATTTGATATTGATTTTGATTTTTGAGTAAGAATTAGTACTCGACAACGTCCATATCCTAGCTCTCAACAAATATTGTCAAAACTCCAACTTGAACAAATAGTAACAGAATAGATAGTTCGGCAGTAATGAAGAACATGGGAATCGCAATCAAAGTTTAAGACAAATAGAATTGATAACAATTGAGGAGAAACTCATTAATTTATATTTTGATTTATTTCTACAAAATTGATTTTGTAATATTACTTTATATACTAATAATTTGAGGTACTTTTTTTTATCTATTCTTAAATATTATTTTACAATTAAAAAAAATAACATAAATTTTTAAAAATCATCTGATCATTAAATATAATTAAAACTGATCAGTATTTTACTATAATAAAAACTATTGTTCATTGTGAGTGAATTCGTTTTGAATTACACTATGGATGCATTGTAAGTGTTTACACTGTGTATTACATTGTTTGACAAATATGTAGTTAGGATGGAGGGCAGGGGGGCCAGCATGGAGGCAAGCCCACTGGGGCTGCTGCCCCCTAGCGCTCGGTCTGCCTAACCTTGGGGCTGGGGGCAGACCATATGGCGCATGGGCTGCCTATACTTTTAATATAATTGTATTAAAAATATTTTTTAGTAGAATTAATATTTAGAGTATTAATGGAAAAAATATTATTGTTTGTTTTGTTAATATAATTTTTTTTTAGTATAATTAAAATTAAAAGTATTATTATATTATTTCTTAATATATTTTTTTAGTATAATTGATAGTGTTGGTATTAAAAATATTATTATTTTTTTAGTCTAATTAATAGTATTGATTTCAAAACTTTTATTATTTGTTCTATTAATATTAATTTTTAGTATAATTAATAGTATTGATCTCTAAAATATTATTATATTTGGTGTTATAAATAATATTATTTTTATAGTAATTCATATTATCGCTATTATAAATATCATTATTTGTATTATAAATATTATATTTGGCATGAACACTGTCAGGCATGGCCCAAGGTTAGCTTTGGGCCTGACAGGGCAGGACCCAAAATAGCATTGGGTCCTGGCTGCGGGCAAACCAAGCGTTGCCATGCCCATATGCAGGTTGCTCAAATATCGCATGACGCTTGAGCTGTCTATACTTTTTGTATGTATATATATATAGTCTAGTTAGTAGTATTGATTTCAAAACTTTTATTATTTGTTCTATTAATATTATTTTTTAGTATAATTAATAGTATTGATCTCTAAAATATTATTATATTTGGTTTTATAAATAATATTATTTTTATAATAATTCATATTATTGCTACTAAAAATATTATTGTTTGTATTATAAATATTATTATTTTTATTAAAATTTAATAGAGTATAAATATTATTATCATCATTGATAAATTTTTTTAAAAAATTATTACTATGAAAAAAACCACGTTGGGACACGTGACGCTTGGGTTCCCTCCTGAGGGTGGATATCCCAAGCGCGACATGGCGCTTGCCCTACTTTCTCTGCGATGCAGTCCAAGTGCCGAGTGACGTTGTGGCATGGGCACTGCCAGGCATGGCCCAAGGCTAGCCGTGGGTCTAGCAAGTGCTCCCACGCTCACAAGCAGACCGCCCAAGCACATCGTGGCTCTTGCTTTCCCTTCTCTTGGGTGGAGTCCAAGCACTATGTGGCGCAGGGGCTGCCTATACTTCTTATATAATTATATTAAAAATATTCTTTTTTTTAGTATAATTAATGTTTAGATTATTAATGGTAAAAATATTATTGTTGTTTTGTTGATATTATTTTTTTAGTATAATTAATACTAAAATAATTATTATATTATTTCTTAATATATTTTTAGTATAATTGATAGTGTTGGTATTAAAAATATTATTATTATTATTAGTCTAATTAATAGTATTGATCTCAAAACTTTTATTATTTGTTCTATTAATATTATTTTTTAGTATACTTAATAGTATTGATCTCTAAAATATTATTATATTTAGTGTTATAAATAATATTATTTGTATTATAAATATTATTATTTTCAGTAAAATTTATAGGAGTATATTTTTTAATATAATTAATACTATTAATCTCAAAAATATTATTATTTTTGGATTTATAAATAATATTATTTTTATAATAATTAATAATATTAATAATAAAAATATTATGATTTGTATTATAAATATTATTATTTTCAATAAAATTTATAAGAGTATATTTTATTATAATTAATATTATTAATAAAATAATTGATGAATTTGAAAGAAAATGTTATATCATTTACTAATTTTACCAAATATATTGTAATAATAATTTTATCAAATTACACTTAATTTTATATTTACTTTTATTTATAAATTATATACAAATTATTAGTTGCAGTACTCAAAAATAAACTTAGATCCTGTCATATATACAACTAAAATGATTTTAGATTCTGTGCGGTCTAGCTCAAAGCTAACTCAAAACTAGACTTAGGTTAGGTTGTGCAAGACCTAAATAATTTTAAGTTATGGGTGCAGCAAGACTCAAATATATTTGGAGACATGCTTTATAGACTCAAATAAACTTAAATTCTACTTTTAATAATAATAATAATAAGTTAAAAATGAACCCACGACATAGCAGAAGTCTTAGATGTCTATATGGTGTCATATCGTGTTTGTACTTCATATGGCATCCCATTTCATTCATAAAGAGCTCGGCCAAGGCAGAAATGATAAGGAAAAGCACGGGTAATTATACATATATTAAAACAAATCGGTGTTTTCATGTTGGAATGGAAAAATTAAAAATTTTGTTTTTTTTTTTTTATTGTAGTGGTACTGCATGGTGGTAAAATTATAATTTCTAATTTATTTATTTAAAAAAAAAGTTTTCTTCCTCTATGTCCTTGATATTTTTATCATTTACACTTAATGATTTGTCACCATTTCTTTTCTTATCTTCATGTTTTTATATTTTTTTCTTTGGAAAAAAATAATATTTTTTTTATTTTTTATGCTTTAAATATTTATCACTTTACACTTGATTTTCTTATATCATATTTTTTTTTATCTTTATATTTTTTGTAATTTATTTTTAGATATTTTTCCTTATATTTTTTTAGAAAAACTATTATAAAAAAACTAAGGAAATAGTGCTTTATTGTAGCAATTGCAACATTATTTTATTCTTCTGTTACGTTAATTCTCAATGTATTTAATTAAATACATGCATACATTTTTTATTTATAATTAGATTAAATATATATATATTTAAAAAGCTTATATCTTTATTTGTTTTTTTTATCAAATAACTAGTAATTTCTAATAATTTTTCATGCTTCAATTGACTCGTAGACTTTTGACTTCCCATACAAAGATTAAAAGACTGTGGGATCCAATCCAGACGACATCAAAGACCAGAGCTGAGTAGCTGGTCTCTCAATCATTTCCCGATCACATCACGGAGCATGTTCACACCTGGTAGCAATTTGCTCAGAACTTGAAAATGTTGATCTGCGTGGTTCTTTAATTCATAGATTATTTGTCGCATCTAACACACGAAACACGGTGTTTATAACTTTAGAAGTAGGTATTTTATAAAGTATTTTTATTTAAAAATATCTTAAAAAAATATTTTTTATTTTATAAAAATATTTTTGATATTAATATATTAAAATAATTTGAAAATAAAAAAAAATCATTTTTTTAAATATTCTTGAAAAAAAAAAAAAAAAAACCCTAAATATCATATATGTATTAGATATAGAACTGCTTTGGTCAATATCCAAAAGTAACATCTCATTTATGCTCTCAATGGATTCACAATATCAATCAATACCGATAATTTCTACCTTTTATATTATTTGCAATCTCAAAAAACAAAATTACAACTTTGGAAAAAGATAAAACAGTAAGAGATGGTGATACACGTTTCACAAAAGCAAAGAAGAAGCTTCCCTTGTCTATTCTTAGAAATGAAAAAAAGCTAAGCCAACCTTTTTTTTTTTTTTTTTCATCGAGAAGAAGAAAGGAAAATCAGGATTAGTCTAGTTCGAAATTTATAATCATTTTTTTTTCAAGGCCAATCTTATTGGTACCGGAGCTTATTGTGCTCTTGTTGTAAGAGTTGCTCCTCTTTCGTCATCTTTTTGTATTTATTAACACTTGTGTATTTATTAGGATACTAGCATGTAAACCCGATAAGATAAAAAATAAGAGATATGATAAAATAAAAAATAACACACAAGAATTTACATGGTTCATCCAATTAAGCTACTTCCATTTACATTTTATCTTATGCAAATATGACATCTCTGATGATGACGATCTTGTGGGCAGTGAAATCCCACAAGTGATACCCCTTTACTCCATCATCATATCTCAAGAATATAGATTTTTTGGATTTTGAATCCAGCTTGCTGACTTCTTAAGTATTGTACATCACGTATACAGGACTTTCAAATATATGCAATCGAGAATAATCAGTTGGCTTTCCAGTTCACATCTCCATCGGTGTCTTCAACTCAATTGCAGTTGATGGAGATCGATTTATTACATAACAGATGATATTGACTACTTCTGCCCATAATGGTTTTCTTAGATCTGCAGCCTTCAACATTGCTATTGTTCTTTCTAATAAAGTTTTGTTTATCCGCTATGCCACTCCATTTTGTTGTGGAGTGTATGCCATTGTGAACTACCTTTTGATACCTTCATGTTGACATAAGTTATCAAATTCATCACTGGTATATTCTCCTCTATTATCAGTCCTTAAACACTTGATCTTATTTTCATATTCAAGTTCTACTCGCGCTTTGAAGGTTTTAAAGACTACGAGCACATCTGCCTTCCTTCTAATTGGATACACCCAACATCTCATGGAGAAATCATATATATATGATACAAAGTATCTTGCTCATTTGAAAGATATAATCAGTGCTTGCCAAACATCATAGTAAATTAGGTCTAACATGTATTTGCTCTTAGTTGTTGATGCGTCAAACTTTAACCTGTGTTGTTTACTTGTAACATAATGCTCATAAAAGGGAGTAACTTCTTATCAGAGAGAATTTTCAAACCTTTCTCTGACATGTGGCCTAGTTTTTAATGCCACGTCATCGTCTTCTTTTCTGTAAGACTGGCTGATGCAATCGACGTCTCTGCCTCATGATGTGTTTCTCCCATTAACACAAACAAAATTGCAATTATCTTTCTTGCCTTTAAAACCACCAGTGCTAATTTGAAAATTTTTATGATTCCATTGTCTGTTCGAATCTTACAGCTAAGACTATCAAATTGTCCCACAGATAAAAAATTCTTCTTCAAGCCTTTCACATGTCGCACTCCCGAAATAGTACGAATTGAGTCATCATACATCTTTAATTTGATGATGTCAATGCTAGCAATATCTAGAGCATGATCAATGTCCATGAACACTAAGCCTTTAGAGATGGGTTCATACGTATGAAACCAATCTCGATTAGGAGTCGTATGTCATGTTGCTCCTAAATCCATTAACCAAACCTCAGTGAGCTCTTTTCTATTTGTAGAGACTGTTACTGCTTCACTATATAAAACATCCCTATCTTCTAAGGTGCTTGCAACACATCCTTGAGGTTTTGATGACTCTGCAGTGTTTTCTATACCTTTTTTAAACCAACAATCCCTTTTGAAGTGCCCTTTTCTGCCACAGTTATCGCATTTCACAGTCTTCTTACCTTTTGATTTGGACCTCCCTTGCATTTGACTCCCACTAGAGCCACGCTCCGTTGATCTTCCTCTTGAAAATAACAACGCCTTTACTTGGTTTGAACTATTTCTGTCTCCTTTGTTTTTGTGCCTATTTTCTTCTTCCAAGATACTGGCCGCAACATCATCGAAGACTAAATAGTCTGAAAGGATATTATTGGTCAAATTGATAAAGAGCTGATCATACAAATCAGGAAGACTTTGAAGTAGAAGCTTTGCACATTCATTTTCCTCTATTTATTAACCCAACGTATTAAGTTATGAAAATATATTTCTTATTGTATTGATGTGGTCAGTCACCGACGTGGTTTCTGCCATTCGAAGCTTATAAAGTCTTCGCTTTAAGAAAATCTTATTATGCAAAGACTTTGACTCGTATAGCTTTGTTAGAGTATCACATATCTCCTTAGTTGTTTTCTTCTCCGCAACACTTAATAATACTTCATCAGCTAATGTTAAATGTATGTTAGTAATAGCTTTCATCCATCTCATTTCATTTTGCATTATCAGTGATCCTCACGGGTCTATCTCCAATTGTTGCCAAGCAATTTTCTTTTTTTAAAACCTCCTTCATTCTCATTTTTCATAGTGAGAAATTGCTCCCCTTGAACCTCTCAATCTCGTACTTTACTGTCATTTTATTCATCGAGATCTATTCAGCTATCACCGTTTCACTGATCTGTAACGTATACAAAAATAGTATCGTGTAAATAATACTTCGCTAAGTAAGTTCACAGGAAAGATTGTGTATGTGGGTATAATACCACTATTAGAATACTGGCATGCAATCCCGATAAGATAGAAGACAAGGGACATGTTAAAATGAGAAATAACACATAAGAATTTACGTGGTTCATCCAATTAAGCTACTTCCACGGGCAAGTATAGAAGGATTTTACTAAGTAATGTGAGAATTACAACCTCTTTCTACTAATAGGAGAACAACTGAAATCTCTCTATTAATAGAAGAAAATACATCACTTACTCTCTCACTAATTCCTCACAACTTTGTAGGAACTTTCCCTCTCTTCCTCTTCTCCATTTTCTCTCTTGTAGTGTGTTTAAGGCTTGGATGCATTGTCTATTCATAGGCAAGCATCCAGCCTTTATCTTGCAAAAGACAAGAAGCAAGCACCGAATTGGTACCCATATTTATTGACTTAGGCAATAATGCCTAGCTGGCTTCACAATACTTTTCGAGTAGAATTCTAAATTAATTTTTATTGTTAAAACAATATATTAATGCTACAAACATGTTTTATTGTATCAGTTTTTTAATTAAATATTGTGAATATATTATTTATGTTTAATAAAATGAATTTTAAAATAATGGAATTATTCAACTATGAAATAGTTGTTAATAATAATAATAATTAAATACTAAAGTGTTAAGCCAATATCTCTTCTAAAAACAAAAGACATATAAGTATGCAAATATCTAACACACTCTTTTCTCTTGATTTTATATGTTTTTATTTTTTTATATTAAAGGTCATTTTTTCTCATCATGAACAAACACTATTTTATAACAATAAAATACATTATAAAAATAAAATTTATTTATATCAAATATAAATGAAAAAATAAATTATAAAAATCTTTTAAAATATTATAACAATAAAAAAATATTTAAAAAATAACAACATTGAACAAAACAATTTTAAAAATAAAAGATAGAGGGTATTGGTTTAAATTAAAATAAAAAAATTAATATAAACTAAAACATACATACAAAAGAGGGAGTGTATTAATTAAAAATTTTGCAAAAAATGAAACCATAGAGAAAGATGTCAAGCCCTCGCGCATGGCCAACTATTCGAGCCCAAGATCGTTTGGGCCTAGAAATCCAGGCCCAAAAACATGGGCTTATTTATACATGTGCAATAAAAAGTGGACCTTTTTATTTTCAAAAAAAAAAAATAAAGCAAAGGACGTATCGCCTACTACCTAGTTCGTAGCTATCGTAGGTGGTCGAAAAATCATTGGAAAGTCAAGTTTTCAACTTTTGAATCAAATACACCCATTTCAACAAAATCTTCACGCCAAAACACTTGATAAACTCCATAAAAAAACTTAATAAACTCATTTATGATCTAAAAATAGAAAACATTGGTTAAAATCATCAAACAACTAAAAACCACAAAACTTTGTAAGCAGTAGTCTACTTTTTCCAGCATGATGAAGGCTAAACACCATTACCATTGAACTCCTCTCGTCGAATAGAATCATCTGACATAAAGCTTAGCCTTTTTTGTTGTTAAAATCCTGACAACCGAATAATCATCAAATGAGTTTGTGATAAGGGGTGAAATGCCACTCAAACCTAGAGCTACGTAGTTCTTCATGAGATGCATTGATTTGTAACAAATGACTAGATATCCAGGGGTAAAGTGATGTTTTTGTGCGGGATGTGAGAGTTGTACCAAATTGAAACAGACTATGAATACTAGATATGACCTCAAAATAATAGGGATCAAGGTCGGCTAATGAAACTATAAGGGATAAGCTTCATTGGCAAGAAGGAAATAACATGAATCACCAACTAAGGCCCTTAAATGTCTACTTAGTTATAAAAGAGGCAGGGTTGCAAAGGCAACCATGAGATTTGCTTGAAAATAGTCACTAATGATAGAGTATGTAATAGCTCACTGATTGAGTGTTTTTGCGTTGAATATGAATAGGGCTAAGTAGTTTGTCAAAGTTGTGGGATGCAAAAATACATTAGTCGAGGAGCGTCTCGCTTTAAAGGAAGCACTCATGCGATCAGGGGTGGACAAAGTGGAAGCGAGAATATTGTCTCGAGTAACGCAAATATTGGTGAGAATCCAATGCTTCAAAAACTTAAGGGTTCCTTTACAAAGTTTATTCAAGAGGGTAAGCTAGGGCTTAAAATAAGACAAAAAAACGTAGTTGATGGATAAAAGATGAATATTCCTATATTATTTCTTGTTGATCCCGAGGTACAGAGAAGGTTAAGTTAGCTGAAAGACAGTATCGGTTCAATAAGTTATGCAATATTTAGTATAATATGTCGTATAGCCAAGCCACATAACATGGTGTTCTTTCTTTCCTTTGTAAATAATGATACAAAGAGTGTTTAATATTATGATAGGAATTGTTTTTTAAAATTTTTTTCACTTAAAAATAAATTAAAATAATATTTTTATCATTATCACATCAAAATAATCCAGTATCGTAAAAAATTTCAAATGTTTTTAAAAACATGGTTAGATAAAAAAAAAAAACACTACTTAAATGTCCATTTGTACTCTTAAAACTTTTTTATATATATAAAAAAAATTAAATTAAAAAGTTAAGAAAAATTTTATCCTAAAGTCTCGCTCAAATCAACCGCTAGTACTTCTTCCAAAAGGTAAAAAAAAAAAAAAAAATTCCGTTGATTCGGAACCAAAGTACATGTCGTAAAGAACAAACGAGATGAATTATTTAGTAAATCTCAAGTAAAAAAACCTCGAATTTCCAAAATCCTCAACCAAATCTTTCTATCCATAAGTTCCCTCCTCCAACTACATAAGAAACTTAATATTTTTTTTGTTAAAAATTTATAAAGTAAATGAAAAACTTAATTGATAATATTTTAATACTAATTAGAAACCCAAATAAAAATTGTGTTTTTTCAAATACTTAATTGTGTCATCACAAGGTTCGAATTTGGATTTGGTGGTAAATAAATTCGATCCCACGTATCACTGTTTTTTTTTTTAATAAAGAAATATGTATATAAAAGAAGAAATTTCTCATAATGCAGCCAGGAGGGATAAAGAACTGACAGAAGCTCTTAAGGTCATAAATAATAATAATAATAATAATGGTGAAAAAAAAAATCCGAAAGCAGAGAGGGTTCGTTGCAGTTAAATACGCAACTACCTCTCCATTCTATCCCTCCATCCCTTGCCTGCTCTCTCTCTTCTCTTCTCTTCTCTCTCACAGAGTCATTAACTATACATAGAAGAGATATAGATAGATGGTACATTCCTTTGTGATTCTTTGC
>Ga0325405_1005809_pt1 | contig 12505 bp, 7 predicted proteins | sample PopdelMetagenome_21_FD_205663 | JGI IMG/M metagenome (GOLD analysis project Ga0325405, IMG submission 205663) | Populus deltoides microbial communities from Bellville, Georgia, United States - Xylem-Control-R2 | ecosystem: Host-associated > Plants > Phyllosphere > Stem > Wood/Secondary xylem...
AGACTTTTATAATTATATTTTAGTATATTAGTTAAAATTTTAATCCAAAACCAGCGCATAATTAATTAATAGCAACCATATATCTTAATTTCAATAGGCTTTTCCATCTCACTTTTGTTTTTATTTATTAAAAGACTTGTTGCATCTTGGAGTAGCCCTCTCTTGTTATATTATATAATAACTAAAATTATATATTGAGAATTGAATCTATTTTACTCGATACATATTAACTACCAATTTATACGTGTTTGTAGCCCTTTTAGCACGATGTGAGAAAGGTTTTATTTTATGAAGTCGATCAAGATTAATTAATTGATGAATTTTCCTATAGTCAAATAAACCCTTGAAAGAGGTAAATACCTGAATTAAATTTACTTAGATGGATATTAGGTTAATGAGTGTTTAGCTGTCCTTATAATATTAGAGAAAATATATAGTAAGAAATCGGACATAAATAGTGGTATTTACTTTGAACACCCTTGAGAGTCTTAATCCACGTGATTTTTGCAGTTTCTTCCTCATTCGCTTGTATTTGTCAAGCTGACATATATTGTTCTTGTCGCTGCATGCCTTTGAAGTTTAAATATATTATTTAAGATCATAACTTCTTTGAAGGGTTCAACATGATTCCCAGCAGATCGAAAGCCTATAGGTGGTCAAGGTTTTGTTGTTTTCATCTTCTGTCAATTCGAACATATATACGGCTGTGTGTAATCTTCAACCTTTTATATAAAATTCTTCCTTCAAATTCAACAGGAGGTAAAACAGTCAATCAAGATGAACGTATTCTCTATTAAACCACGAAGGGGACCTTTTTTTTTTTCAAACGAATAATCCAACGAATCAAGGACCCAGGCCTGACTCTATATAAGGTAAAGCCATCAACCTACCCTTCTACAATAACAACACAAGCTACAAGAAACAAAGCAAAAGAAAAGAAATTATCTGCTGAGAGAACGATCTACAACTAAATTTTTTCTCTAGTAACCATGCATCGCTCATCCCTATTTCTCCTAGCAAATCGTGTTACCAAACCTTGTGATGTTTTCATTAACCACAGAGGGATCGACACAAAGAGAACGGTTGCTACTTTGCTTTACGATCACCTTTCCCGGTTAAACCTACATCCTTTCTTGGACAACAAGAATATGAAGCCAGGAGATAAGTTGTTTGATAATATCAATAGTGCAATAAGGAAATGTAAGGTTGGTGTTACTGTTTTTTCTCCTCGGTATTGTGAGTCATACTTCTGTCTTCATGAATTAGCTCTTATTATGGAGTCAAAGAAAAAGGTAATCCCTATCTTTTGTGACATTAAGCCCTCACAACTTCGTGTTGTGAACAATGGAAAATGCCCTAAGGAGGATATACGGAGGTTTAACTGGGCTCTTGAAGAGGCTAAGTACACTGTAGGACTCACTTTCGACTCCTTGAAAGGGTAAAGATCACCATAACTTTCTTTCTCTTGTTTGGATGGAAACTGGATTTTCACTTTCAAATTGAACAATTTACTGTGAAATTTGGATTTTTCTTCACGTTTTTACCTTGGTAATTTCCAGGAACTGGTCGGACGTTGTAACAAGCGCATCGGATATTGTCATCAAAACCTTACTTGAGATTGAGAGCGAAAAGCAGATGCAGCGCCGTAAAAGCACTCCAATAGTGCATGTCTAGTACATGTCTCTTTCATTGAAGATGAAGGTTTCCAACGCGACCGAGAGATCGTCCATTGTGAAGCCTTTGCTGCCTGTTTATCATTCAATTTGTGTTAATAAATTCTAAAACCAATCTTTCATTTATCAAAATAATGTTAAAACAATTATTTATTTAATTATTTAGTTAATTGTACTCACTTATTTCTTTGTAATAAGTCATAGCTCAAAGTAGCAAGCTTAATAAATAATTGTAGCCATTAATATTGTAAGATGTAGCTCGATAGTTCCATATTTATGTAAGAATTAACATAGAACTAAGAAATGCAATAAAATTAAAAGTTTTATGCCCCGTATTGATTTGTCAGTCCATACAGTATTTTAATATTACTTGTCAATGTATATATATATATATATGCTCCAACTTTCACAGCAGGCTGGGGGAAATTGTTTCTTCTATTTAATTTTTTATTTTCCGGTATCAGGGAATAAACAGATACATATTTACTCCAAGTGCCTATATTTTTTAATTGGATACGATTTCCTTCTTATTTCCAGCTACATGCATGGTATACATGGATCAATTTTGCATGCTAAGGTTAAATTATTCTCTCCAATATGTTGATAGATATATCCAAGCGATTTAAACGAATTGTAGTTCTCCTAGCGGCATTCACAGTATCTATAGTCCTATATATATTATAACTTGCTTGGGATTCCCCGATATGCCCACCGCTAGAGCTTTAAATTTTAATTTCACTTAATCATGATGTTGTTTCGGTTTTTGATCTAAAATAATCGAATTGAAACCGATTGGTTTGAATCCGTTTTGGTTTGATTTTATTTTTTTTAAATTAAATTTTATTATTTTTTTAGATAAAAACTGAATCGAACCAAAAATAATTACCTCTATACTAAACTAGTCAAAGCTAAAACAAGAGGGATTTATATTGTAACTTATGAGTAAAAATATTGTTCATTATGTTTTTATGATTTTTTTCCGTATCAAAAAATTTAACACAGATTATTGGAGACATTGAAGTTTTTAGACTAGTTAAATATTACTAAATTAATTGTGGATAAATAATTTTTTTTTCCTTGAATGACTTACCTGGGGATAAATTTTGAAGGTTTCATTATTTATTCAATATACCATAGTTTTTAAACCCGGTCAGATCCAAGATTCGGGTTCCGGGTGTTGATCGGGTCGCTCTGGTCAATCTCTATTTTTAAAAAAATCAAAACGACATCGTTTTAGTAATAAAAAAAACAAAAGTTAATGGGTTGCAACTGAGTTTTTGACCAGGTTTTGCCGGGTCATGACTTTTCCTATTTAATCTTAATTTGTAATTCTTATTTTTTAAATTTTTAATTTTTTCTTGGTTTTATTAAAAACATTTTTTTTTTCATTTTCATTCTTAAATCCAAATTTATGGTATATTATTTTTAGCAATTTGATCCTCATTCTTTTGTTTTTTTTCCTTTTGTTAAAATTGTTTTTCTTTTCAATTTTACCCTTTAATAATTTTTATTTTTATTTTGTATGTTAGTTTTGAACCTCATTCTTTTGATTTTTTGGGGGTTCTTTTGCTAAATTAATTTTTCTTTTCCATTTCACTCCTTAATAAAATATAAAATTTATTTTCTATTATAATTTTGATCCCTATTCTTTTAGGTTTTTTTTTTAAATCTTTTTATATAATTGAAATTATTTTTTTATTTGTATGCTTTAATATTTGATTAATTAAGAATTAAATTTCATGATTTTTTCAGATAAGGTGCTTTAAGTCTAATAATCCAGGTCATAGATTGGAGAAATTAATGCGAGTTGATATATATAAAAAATATTTTATAATTTTTTTATTAGATTATTTTAATCTTATGATCTAGAGAGCAGATTGGTGGCATAACTCAGGTTGGCTCAACTTTAATTACCGGGGTTACTGGTTTTTTATGCCAACTCTGGTTGACTAGAGCTGATTTTTTTGAAGTCCTTTTTTTTTACTCAATTTTATAATTTTATATTTAATGGACTGAAAATTGAGCTATATTATATGTCATCTTTTGAAATTTTTTATTTTATTTTATTGTGATCATTTTTATTAAAAAAATTGATTCATTTATTATCATTCCTTATTTTTTATTATTTAATTAAAATAAAACTAATTTATTTAACTCAATCGATTCAATGAACCAATTTTTTCACTTCATTAAGCTAGGATAAATGTTTAGAAACTCTTCCTTGAAAACCCTGCTACCTAACAAGAAAACTTTGCAAAGCAGCTAACTTTATCACTTGTACTCTGCATCTCAGCTTCTTTCATCGACTTGATTTGAAGTAGTGATCCGCCATTAGTGAAGAAAAGAATTTGAATAAGGAAGATAAGTAGAGAGACTAACAGAAGGCCTCCCTCTCATCATCTGCCATAACTCATAACCCATCACTTCCACCATCTCTCCTGCGTACCTCATTGCCAATGGCCGCAAAACAAAAGCCCATAGACCCACCACTGCCATCACCATTTCAACTCCCAAGCTCATCTTTCTTTCTCTTGCATTTCCTTTCTGATGATTTTTCTCTTCTTCTTTATTTCCCACACACTCTCTCTTCTTGGATTATCTTCTTTAGTTTTCTCCTGGTTCTAATCCATAAAGAATAATTTTTCCAACTTATTGTCTTATCTAGCCCATGGAATAAGTCTGATTATCTTCTTTAGTTTTTTTCTAGAACTGACTCTTCGTTACTTGGATAGTTTTTGTAGCTCTTTAAAACAAAACAAAATATATTAGGTTTAATTCTTGTTTTATAGAGAATAATCAAATTTATTAATTGAGGGAATTTCATTAGTTTTGTTCCTGACATTCTCTATAAAAAATATTGGGGTTAAAGTTGTTTTTTTTATTTTTTAAACTTAGTGGAATGACTCATTTAACCTTAAAGAAATATTTTTTTTAAAGCTAGCATAATAGGTCTTTTAGTCAATTTTATTTTTTTCACGGTAAAATTACTCCTACTCTTAAAATTAAAAATTTTAAAGCTTATGTATTGGGGCTTTGTTGTCTTTGCAACTTGGTTCATTTGTTATTATGAAGTTGATTTTGATTGAGAGTAATTAAGTCTTTTAATAAATATAAAATAATAATTTAATCAAGAAGATGTTGGTGTATGGGTCGCACTCGTCAGCACATGAGAGGAACCTGCGCTTTTCTAGCGGCGCATACGTGCCTCCCTATAGCCAAAAACTCCTTTCTGTCATATCATTGAAATCCTCATGGCGTTCTCTTCTTATTTAAGCGGCACGCAACAATGTAGGTGGCATATTTTGGTGTTGGCGATGTTTTTTTTCTTTCTCTTTTCTATTTTCTCCTATTGAAATTCACACTAGACATTTACAATTTAATAGTTATCCTCTTGATTATTGCTATTTTAACTTCAATTCTTATTCTTTTGATTTTTAATTTTTGTTCTTGAATATTTTGTAAAAAAATTATTTGTTTTTATTTTCATCCATCAATTCCAAGTTATTGTATATTTGTTTTTCAATATGATTCTTATTCTTTTGATTTTTGATTTTTTGTTCTTGATCTTTCTGTAGAATTTTTATTTGTTTTTTATTTCATCTTTCAGTCCTAATTTGTGATATATTTTTTTAATTTCGTTCTTATTTTTTTGATTTCTAATTTTTCTTTCCTTTTCCTTTTTAAAATCTTTATTTGTTTTTAATTTTTTTCTTCAATCCAAATTTATGATTTATTTTTTAATTTGGTTCCTACTCTTTTAATATTTTTTGTCATTTTGTTAAATTGAATTTTCATTTTTAATTTCACCCTTCAATAAAAAAAATTCTTGTTGTCCTCTAATTTATTTTTTATTTTATCCTTATTCTTTCAATTGCTATTTTTTATTTATTTTGGATCCTTTTGTATAATTGATTTTTTTTTCGATTTTATCCTTTAATGTTTGATAAATTCTTTCTATTTATGTAAAAATGGTATGAGTATCTTGATATGATATAAGAATCATACAAAAAAGAAATAGCCATGAATGAATTAGAATTAGATACAAAAATATAACCAAGAAAAAAGAGTTTTGAACTGTTTAACATTTGTTGTGGTAAAAGTAAGAAAAAACAAGAATTGAAATCAAAGTTGTAAGCTTTTGATGGATTTTCTTGTTGATTAATAAAATGAGTGAATTAGAAATTGGGTTTGCAAAATTAGAGGTGGAGTTACAATTGGAAATTTTCATCTAGTTTGCTTTTTTGTTAGGTTTTTGATTAAGTACAATTAAAATAACATGATAATTTGACTAGTTACATAATGAGTTCAATAAAATTTCTTCAAAAAGACATAATCCTTACAAGAAACACAAGTTTGAGGGTAGAATCAATAGATATTTTCTTACAAGGACAAAATTCTTGAAAAGAAAAAAGTCTTATTAAGGTGAGATCCCATAGCTTCTCAACTGAGTTGAATGGCATTCTATAACCTCTATTAGAAATAAATAATAATAATAAAAAAAAAACAAGAAGAAGAAAAGGAAAGGGAAAGGAAGAAAAGCTCAGGAAGCACCAAATGCAAGAACTCTTATTAAGGCATAGCTTCTCAACTGAGGTGAATGGCCTTCTATAACCTCTATTAGAAATAATAATGAAAAAGAAAAAAGGTCCACCAGTTGAGTGGCTGAGCCAAATACAAAGGTATCGGAGTATAATTATTTATCAAACTACTAAAAATTATGGTAATTAAACTAAAGCCAAAGTTTATAGAGCCGTGAATAGCTCAACAAGTTAACAGTCCTCTTGAAAAGCCAAGTATCTCTCCCTTTGTTTGATCAGGTAGCCCTACTGATCTCTCTATTTCTCATTTATCTCGCATGAACCCTATTCTAGCCTCCTCCTCTCTCTTCTCTCCTTGTTTTTCCACAACTTTTGTGTTACATACAATACGTGCTTCTACATATACATTGACAGAAAGAAAAGAGGATCTTGGCTCTCTGTCATTTGTTTTAAGAATATACATTGAAAGAGAGATTTTTTTTTTGTTTTTGTTTTTTTGTTAGGGGAGTCAGAGATAGATTGAGGGACCAGCATGGAACAAGAGATGGCTGGCATAGAGGCACTAAATGAGGAAGAACCAGGAGTGTCAACCATCTTCAAGAAAGCAACTAGGGCTGTTTCTTTGAGGGTACTGATGAATGAGAATTCAATTAAGAATTCTCTCTTTCCATTAATTTTATTGTCTTTTTTCTTTTGATATAAATGGCTTGATTATTAAATGATGGTTTCTTTGCATGTTTTCTTCTTCTTCTTCTTCTTCTTCTTTTTATCCATTTTCTTGCGTTATTAAGGCAGTCTTGGTTTTGATTAAACGTACAGTTTGAGGATGTGGTCTACAAGGTCAGACTTACGAAAGCAGGTTTTTGTGGAAAGATTGTCAAAGCAGAAGAAAAGGTTATCTTAAAGGGAATCACGGGCAAGGTTCTACCTGGTGAAATGCTAGCCATGTTCGGTCCATCAGGCAGTGGGAAAACAACTCTCTTAACCGCATTAGGAGGCAAACTTGGAGGACTACTTGATGGGAACATAAGCTATAATGGCAAGAACTTCTCCAACTCAATGAAAAGGAACATGGGATTTGTTACTCAAGATGATGTTCTTTACCCTCATTTAACAGTGACAGAAACTTTGGTTTTCACTGCCCTTCTTAGGTTAGAAAATACTTTTAGTAAAGAAGAAAAGATCATGCATGCAGAATCTGTGATTACTCAACTAGGTTTAACCAAGTGCAAGAATAGCATCATTGGGGGCCCATTTATGAGAGGAGTTTCTGGGGGTGAGAGAAAGAGGGTTAGTATAGGACAAGAGATGCTCATAAACCCTAGCCTTCTTTTCTTGGATGAGCCAACATCAGGTCTTGATTCTACAACAGCTCAAAGAATTGTGTCCAATTTGTGGGAGCTGGCAAAAGGAGGAAGAACAATTGTAATGACCATCCATCAACCTTCAAGTAGGTTATTTTACATGTTTGACAAGGTTTTGCTATTATCAGAAGGCAGCCCACTGTACTTTGGGGAGGGGTCACAAGTTATGGATTACTTTTCCAGCAATGGATATGCTCCAGCAGTTCCCATGAATCCTGCTGATTTCCTTTTGGACCTTGCAAATGGTATGTGAAATTATACTAATCTCTATCTTAATCTACTTAAAAGACAGTGCTTGTGGTATATCATACATGTACTGTATAGAGGAATTTTACTAATATCGTTAGCTAGTAGTGATTTTTTTTGTTTCTATGTTTCTTGAAAATATTTTGCGTGCTTTGTTAGTGGTTGTTAATTATAGTGCTTTGCGTCTAAAATACTTAAATAGCTGATTGTGTGTAGCTTTAAGCTTTAGCTGATTTAATTTCTCGTACGTATTCAGTTTCCAGATAAACAATTACTTGGTTTAGCTGATAAAGTTTCTAATTAGCAATGTGATTATTGATTAAACCACTTTCATGAACGCATTTTAGCTAGCATTCCAAAAATAGATATACGGCACCCACTTTGTTTCATTTTAAAATCAGACTGTCGATATCCTTAAAGGACAGGAAATAATGTCTGCCTTGCGTGTTGAATGAACTGAATCCATTTTTGTTTTCTTTCCATTAATGGATAAGATGGCTTTTGACACTTGGCAGCATGTTTGATCAGAAAACGTTCCCATGCAGTGTTGAGATTTGGAGAAGTTTCAGGTGGAAAATTAAAGCCATGTCGAAACTCGTTAAAAATATTGGAAATTGTAGAACATACCTAGGAAATGTTTTCCAAATTCATGCAATTCAAGTGGAGTTAATGTTCTCTCTATTTTTGTAATTAGTTAGTTGGTATCTGATTAAGTGTTTATGCTGGACTTGGAATTAACTCACTTTCTACAAGTTTCCTATGCGGTTTCCAATTTCCTGCGTTCACAGATTTCTATACAGTAGACCATCTAGGTTGCTTTGTTGTATATTTTGGCTTGAATCCCTCGTGTCATTCATGCACATCTCCAATTTCTCCAAGGGCTGCCCTAGAAAACATTAAGTGAGTCCACACTATATAGTTTAATTAAGGACCTAATATATATAATAATTAAACAATATTATATAGTTTCATTATTGTACAAGAGTTTTGGGAGGGCTAAAATGAAGAGATGCTTGGGTTGACAAATAGAGATTTGAAACAGAGGGCCGGACAAGGTTTTAAATAGTTTCACTGTACTAAACTCAAGGAATAGGTTTTAAATAGAGATTTGAAACTTGGGCATTAGTTAATTATTAAAAATGATCAATGAGGACATTGTATTCTTATGCTGTTGTAGGTGTATCATCAAATAGTGAGGTTCCTGGATCAGTCAAGCAGAATCTAGTGTCAGCCTACAAGAGAAATCTTGCAAACAAGTTGAAGTCAGAGGTTCAAGACATTGATGATCAGCCTCAAGATGGATTAAATGATCAGAAAGTTGCACGGTGGGCAACAACTTGGTGGCAACAGTTTTCTGTATTGTTGAGAAGAGGAGTGAAAGAAAGGAAGCATGACTCCTTCTCTGGCCTCAAGATTGCTCAGGTCTTGGTGGTTGCTTTCCTTTCAGGGCTTCTGTGGTGGCAATCAGATGTATCCCATCTGCAAGATCAGGTAACATTTTGCGACAATCTAACATTTCCTGAGAGCAGGTTCGTCAACAGGGAGTTACTTTTGACCTATTTCGGTATAATAACGATATGTATCCGAAAATACAAATGCAGATGGGGCTCCTCTTCTTTTACTCAGGATTCTGGGGCTTCTTCCCTTTATTCCAAGCTATTTTCACCTTCCCCCAAGAACGTAGTATGCTCGAAAAGGAACGATCGTCCGGCATGTATCGACTGTCATCATACTTCATGTCAAGGATTGTCAGTGACCTCCCAATGGAGCTAGTCCTTCCTACCATTTTTGTAAGTATAACCTACTGGATGGCAGGGCTTAAAGGCACACCAGGAAACTTCTTGCATACCTTGTTCGTTCTCTTGTATTCTGTGTTAGTATCAGGAGGTCTAGGACTAGCACTTGGTGCTCTGGTGTTGAACCAAAAATCTGCTACCATAATGGGATCGGTGATCATGCTGTCGTTCCTGCTCGCTGGCGGATACTATGTTACACACGTCCCTGCCTTCATTAGCTGGGTGAAGTACATCTCCATTAGCCAATACACATACAAGCTGTTGCTGGGGTCTCAATTCAAGCCCACAGACACTTATCCATGTGGTGGTGCTGGCGGAGTTTGTTTCGTTGGAGATTACCCTGCTATCAAACAAGTGGGGCTTGATGGCCAAGTTCTTGGTGCGGTTGCATTAGGGATTATGCTTGTGGTTTATCGCCTGATCGCTTTCTTTGCTCTCATGAGGATTGGAGTAACTAAAAAGTAGAGTGGAATTAATTTTTTCTTTTTGGTAAAGTTTTGTGCCAGGACACTCTTATTCCAATAAGTTGTTCTAATTTTCGAAGATTAAAATTGTTTTTAATGATGATTGTAGCAGAGTAAACATTCTCCGGACGTGTGGTGGCTGTAAAATTCTCAGAAAATATGCCTCTTATGTGGAGGGCATGTTGAGGCAGCCGAGGGCTACAACTCGAGGTTCCTCATTCATGCCCCAAATTTGTGGAAATCCAACAGGAATAATTATTCTAAAAAAACAAGCTCAATGTATTGGGCTTTCAGAATAATATATGCCCCAAAGTGTTATATTTATTACTCAGGTAACGATTTCTTGAAGGCCCATCTGCCCAGTAGTAAATCATCAACTTTGAGATGATGGATGGGCTTTGTTTTGAGTTTCGTAATGGATTCTCGTTTGAGTAATCAAATCTTGACAAGAGAAGAGAGAGAGAGGAGTAGACCGGCAAGAGAGAACACAGTACATTGCCTCTACTTACCATTTTTTTATATATATAATTTTTAACCAGTTTTATTTTATTAGTTATTTTTTGAGTTTATTTTTAAAAATAAATTTAAAAAATTAAAAAATAAAACTTATTATACATAAAAGAGATAAAAATATCTCTATTTAGTATTTTCTTTTCTAATTATATTTTTTTCTATTTAAAACATATTCAAAGAATAATTAATAGAATAACACAGATTGATTACTGTTCGTGCCAAAATACCTGTTAATGATTTTTTTTTATTTTTTAAAAATTATTTTTGATATCAGTATATTAAAATAATTTGAAAACACTAAAAACATATTAATTTGAAGTTAATAAAAAAATAAAAAAATTTTAAATTTTTTTAAAAATACTTTAAAATACAGAAACAAATAGTCAATGTGCGCCATAAAACTTCTCAACCACTTGTAGAGTTACATAGCGTTTGGGGCAGGGGAAAAGGCAAGTAAAGAAAAAGGGAGGAAGCAAAACAGAATTTTCTCTTATTTGAAAAGAAGAGGAAAATGAAGGAGAATTTTCTTAAAAAGTGGATGGAAAAAGTAGGAAATTATAATCCATTCGTCTTCCTAATTTTAAATAGTAATTTCAACTTTCAGAAAATTCCCCTCTAAATTTTTCCATTTAAATTATTGAAAAAATAAAAATTTTCCATTCACCATTCAAACAGAAAGAAAATGTTTTTACATTCATCTCCTTGCTCCCACTTCCCTTCCCCTCTCTTAATCTTCTCATGTACAACGTTAATTCTGACCTAGGAATGTAAGATGCACTAAAATCACTTGAAATATAATATGAATAAAAAAAAAAAAAAGGGAAAAGGAAGCTGCCTGTCTATGGCAATGCAATGGCTTACGAACATGCAGGAGACAATGACTTCCTAATTTGCGGCTTGCCTGGTCTTGCTTTGAGGCTGTTTACCATTTGCCAAAATGGGTTGTTTCAGAAAGGTTGAAATTTAAGATTTGAGGTATTAACAACGTGGTTGGGATTTGGAATCCAACACTTAGAACATCGTATTTTTCGATTGATTGTTGTGAATCCACACTGAAGCTACCTGGAAACTTGAAGTTAACTCACAATGGGCCATTTTGACATCACGCGACGGGGGCTTCCGCCCGGCTTCCTCCGGCCACCCTAGGCCATACATGCTGGATTCAGATTTCCGAAGTTAGTTATGGCCGGGCTTGTTGGGATCGGAAAACAAAAGTTACCATCTCAGATGTGTTCTTGAAAATTGGATTCATTACATGGATGGAAGGTAAAGAGTAATCTCATCTTACAACGCCGCATGTTTTAAATTAACTCTCAAGAGGAAGGATTTAAAGCACTATTTTAAAACTAGGACCACCCTCGGATCTAGCCGAGTTGTGACCTAATCTATCTTGTTTGAGTTGAAAGAAACAAAAAAAAACACTTAACTAAATGTTTTAAAACATGAGCGGACGTGGTGATTTGAGTACAACTTGGCTATTAATTTGTTAATTTTTTTTTAGTAAAACAATATTTAATTTTTTTTTTAAAAAATTAATTAATCTGAATCGACCTGTTAATTAACTCGTAATCTAATGTCTTGTCTGAAATCCACATCCAAATTTGATTTTAAAACTATGATTTAAATCCATGGGTCCTAACAAATATAAGGAGCTCACTATTAAAAGACTGAAGGACTATTCATGAGCATGCCTACTCTTGCATGTAAGATTTTTCAGAATTAATCTCAATATAGTCTAAAACGCATGACTTCATTGACTCTCAATTGGGTCTTAAACTTTTTGATTTTATCAATTTTTATTAAAATATAATTGATATTAGACAATATCCTTCCCTTTCCTTGTTCATCTAATTTTAATTTAGTTCATAAACGAAAGTTATAGTAAATTCCTCTTGGTATTGTTTTTTTTTT
>Ga0325405_1005810_pt1 | contig 12505 bp, 8 predicted proteins | sample PopdelMetagenome_21_FD_205663 | JGI IMG/M metagenome (GOLD analysis project Ga0325405, IMG submission 205663) | Populus deltoides microbial communities from Bellville, Georgia, United States - Xylem-Control-R2 | ecosystem: Host-associated > Plants > Phyllosphere > Stem > Wood/Secondary xylem...
TTCTTATATTTTTATAAATTTTTTTTTTTTTTTTTTTAAAATTTTTTATAAATTAAATTTTTTTTTTAAATTATAAAAAAAAAAAAAAAAAAAAAAAAAAAAAAAAAAAAAAAACTTCATTTTTTGTGAATATATCAGTATAGATGCATGCTTGTTTAAAAAAAAATATCCGGTCGGGATAAATTTGGATAAAATTATTTGATATTATTATTAATTTAATTTCTTAATTAGTTTAAGTTTAAAATTAAATTATGTATAAGTTGTTATGAAGTAATCTAGTTAACTTGATTGGTTTAAAAATAACTCATTTAATAATGAAATTGAGAAAAAAAAAATGCAATTGATAATAAAAAAAAAACCTCTTGATTAGATTTCTTGCGAAACACGAGTTTAAAATTAAATTATATATAAGTTGTTTTTACGTAATCTAATCGATTTGGTAAGTTTAAAGGCGTCACTTAAGCTGTTAGGTGAGGTTCCAAGATGTTATTTATATTGTTCTCTAACACTCCCCATAAAGTGAAAGTCTTTCGGGCTTGAAACTTGCACATGTCCATATTATTTTATGTTTAATTTTTATCAAATAAATAGGGACAGTGAGATTTAAACTCGTGATCACTTGGTCATCAAGGCTCTAATATCATGTAAAAGAATCAATTCAACCTAATAGCTTAAATTATTAAGTGAGATCCTAAAATATAATTTATATTATTTTTTTAATAAAATATAACTTCGATAACTGTTAAAAAATCTAAGAATTAAATTAAAAAAAAAACTGTACCCATGTACCTCTTCATAATAAAAATAAAACATAAGAGAGAGAGAGTAAATGGGCTTTTACCCAAACTTTACCGTGTACCAAAGCCTTTTAACAATATCCTAAAGTCCAATCCACTAACCCTAAAACTAAAACTAAAATGGCCTCTTAAACCCTGAAAGAACCCTGAAAGCCATCAATCATCTTCTCTCCCATTTCTCTCTTATGATTATGAATCTTCTCTCGAGATCAAACCCCAGGCCATGGCTGCAGCAGCAGCATCACCAAGGTTATTATTTCTTCTATAAAGTTTTAAGGGCTCTCTCTTTTTCTACAAGTACACAACGGAAAGACTCTTTGAAACTTAGGATTTCAAGGGCTGGAAATCCAAAGGTCTCCATAATTCCAGTTATAGAGCAATGGCTTAAGGAAGGCAATTCCATTAAACAATCTGATCTTCAAAACTTTATCAAGCTATTTCGCAAACATCGCCGCTTTAGCCATGCCCTTCAGGTCTTTCAATATTTAACAATCCATTTGCATTTTTCTTTTGTGTAGACCATAAAGATTGAAATTCTGGGTCTTAATGAAAATGGTAAATTTCTTCTTTTTTTATTTTCTTTTTCTGTTTTGATTGAGTACTTGTCTAGGAGATTTTGTAAAAGGCTTTCTTTTTATTTGCTGTTTTAAATTGAATTGTTGGATGTTATGATGTTTTGCTAATAATATTGATGGTTCTTGATATTTGTTGTAATTAAACAACTATGCTTATCTTGACTGTAATTTGAGGTAGTAGGAGCCAGGCTTGATAAATGAGCTTAGCTTGAGTTAGATGAAGCTCAACTCACTTAGGGACATGAGTTGGTTCCTTTGAAGCTCGTGGATATACCTGTATAAGGGCTCACTGATAGGCTAAAATGAGAGCTTGTGGAAGGTTTGGTATAGCTTCATGAATTACTTGTTTTAGGTATATATGAAGATTATAACTTCCAAATTTTTTGAGGTTACACTAATAATTTGGTATCTAAAAGTCACTCATTAGGGGTGCATAAAATAATGAGTTAATATGGTCGAATGTAAACACAATTATCAGTTGTGGAAAAAGTAGAATAAAGAGATGCGATTTTGTTGTAAATGAGGTTAATGATATCGATTTGCTTACCTTCGATTGCATGCTTTTCATGCATGTACATTATATTGAGTTTTGAACAATTTTATATGCTAAATGGGGCCAAAATAAAGTTTAGCAAGACTGATTATCGATTTAATTGGTTTTCGGTTTGTCTTTGATAAGTGAGATACGATTGTATAATCTTTATTTTTGAATCTTTATTCTATTTTGTGTTAGATTTCACAATGGATGAGTGATGAAAGGGGCTCTGAACAATCACCCGGAGACTTTGCGGTTCGGCTGGATTTGATTTCAAAAGTTCATGGCTTAGAACAAGCAGAGGAATATTATAACAGTATCCCTGACCATTTGAGAGGCACCCAAGTTTATGGTGCCCTTTTAAACTGCTATGCCCACAAAAGGCGCTTGGAAAAAGCAGAGGCCACGATGCAAAAGATGAGGGAGTTGGGGCTTGTACAAACTCTTTCTTACAATGTAATGCTAAGCCTCTATTCTCATATGGGAAGATATGAGAAACTAGAGGCCCTAGTGAAAGAGATGGAAGAAAAGGGGGTTAATAGTGACATTTACACATTCAACATCAGATTGCATGCATATGTAGCCACCTCCAACATTGAGGAAATGGAGAAACTTCTAATGAAGATGGAAACAGACTCTCTCATCAATATCGACTTCCATACTTTTTTTGCTGTGGCGAATGGTTACTTAAAAGCTGGCCTATTAGAAAAATCTATAGCAATGTTGAAGAGAGCAGAGGAATTAACTGTTCCAATGGTGGGCACCACAAAAGCACATGCTTATGAATTGCTCCTCACTTTATATGGTTCTGCTGGGAATAAAGATGGAGTATATCGCGTATGGAATTCATATAAGAATACAGGGAGAATTTTCAACTCAACATATATATGTATGATAAACTCATTGATGAGGTTGGGTGATATTGATGGGGCTGAGTGGATTTCGGAGGAGTGGGTATCACGTAAGACACTTTATGACATTCGAATACCAAATACAATGATTAGAGCTTATTCCAGAAAGGGCCTTTGGAAAAAGGCTGAGGAGTATGTAAACAAGATTGTTGAGAGTGGGATGCAGCTCGAAGCAAGCTCATGGGATCATTTGGCAACGGGGTATCACTTTGGTGGGCAGATGGCAAAGGCAGTAGAAACATTAAAGAAAGCGATTTCAATAAGCAAACCAGGATGGAAGCCAAATCCTTATACTTTGAAAACATGTCTTTGGTATTTGGAAAGTAAGGGAGACGAAGAGGCAGCTGAAGAACTTCTGAAGTTTGTCAGTGAACATCATCCTGTCTTGCCAGGTAAGAATGATATTTAAAAGACACTGTTGACAGATGAAACCTCATTGCCAGAGCCTTTTGTCAGATGGAAGTTGATATTCTAACCTTAAATGGAGAAACACCATTTATGGAGGTCAAGGATGAGGACAGCGCTGACTTATGCTGTTTTGAGAGGAGAACTAGCTAAATTGCCTAAGATCATGTGATTGTTTCTATTATATTTTGGTAAGCTGAATATCTCATAGTGGACATCCTTTTACCCTTGCAGTTGAGGTATGTTAGCTAGTCTTTGGTAAAGCATAAAGTTTCCCTTTTTTCTTGTCATATGATATCTGACTATAGATGCTATATATGTGGGACAATTTCTCTTCTTGCTATACATATTAAATCAAGGGTTGGTTGAGGTTAACCTCACATATTATGCGTAAAGATTAAATCAAATTTCCTCTTGCGGCATTGTCCTCTTAAATATGATTCAGAAAGGAGTTAAATTTGAAGGGAAGTTATTTGATGTAATTGCTGGCTTGTGATTTTTGTTAAAATGCCATTATCCAGCTATGATTCTCTATGCTGGAATCCTTGAGCAATTCCCATCTGAAGAAATGAAGACAGTGAAGTTGTCGTTCAAAGTGGTCCTCTGAAGAAATGAAGACAGTGAAGTTGTTTAAAGTGGTCCTCTGAAGAAATGAAGACAGTGAAGTTATCGTTCAAAGTGGTTAGGGTGGGTTGATTTTATTTCTTTCACTGTCTATTTCCATCCACTTGAAACTTATTGCACTTTCTTGAGATTTTATGAATTTTAATAAAGCAATGACATGTTATTGAGAAACTGATCACTTTTCATTTTACGAAAGCAATTGAAGGCCAAGCCCTGAAGGGACACCCGGTAGCAACACCGAATCAGAACAACTATGCCCCCAATTCAATTTTCTAGTGAGAAACATACGATCGTTAATAACACAAGAGCCACTGTTATGGCTCATCCTCATCTGAACTCGGCAGATCTTTCCTGTGCATCAGCCGTCTCTAATAAAGGAATGCAGCCATTTGGAACAATTAAGAGGTTTGTCCCTGTTGGTAGGAGCCAATAAAAGGAACCAGTTCCGTCTTCAGATTGTAAGTATAAAGTCGACCTTTCGAAGTATCCAAATATTTGAGAACCAAAACTTGAGATTCTAAATAAATTACTGGCTTGGGACAGAAATTAGAGCTCCATTTCAAACGAAAGTATCTGACATCGAAGAGTAAATAACCCCATTAACAGGTATCGATCGATGTTCGGAAAGAAATGCATGAGGTCACATTCAGGTATACGTTACACCAAAATTTCTCCCTGACATGTCGACTCCCACGGTCAAAGCCAAAATATCGTATGATTTATCAGTCTGAGTGGCAGGGATGACAACTTTAAACACCCTTGAGTCAAGCATGTGTGCATTTTTACTTTGAACATGCGAAACTCTTGTGGTAAGATCAGAGAGTTTCCGCCCTTGCTCTGCAACAAGATTTGCAGCTTATAAGACACTGTCATCATTATGTCGATAGAACAATAAAATACCATCATTACTATCCATTACACGTCCAGGAGTGCGTTGCTGGTGTCAAATTCCACTCACTAAAACAAGCATAAACGAGAGCCTTGCTGGTGTGAAAAGATTTTGGATGACAAGGCCACAATCTGAAAGACGTAGGTGTGCGTTTATGAAACTTGGGAAATTGTAAAATGTCAGCCCATGCTTTGCAAACATACCTGCCCGAATCATACAAAAATTAATGGTTTTAAATTAAATTGGATGAGAGTTAATTAGGTGTAATCCAGTCATTGACCTGATTTATTCGCTTTATTTTCCCAAAAAAGTAAAAAAACAAGAAAACAAGCGGTTCTATTGTGGGTCCTAAGTGATATTTAAGGACTAGGGTTTGTATGCTATAAAAGCCATCGTTAAAATTAAAAAAAAAAAAAAATTGAGTCTAAAACCAGCAGCGATACTTTGTTTGTTGAATACAAACCCTAGTACTTAAAACATGGAATTTTGCATGCGTCTTGCCAGTGAAGTCATTATCAATGAAATCAAAGAAAACCTTAACAAAAACTTCGTTATGTCTCCACTTTCATTGAATTGTTTGCTTAATATGCTGGCTTCGAAGGGCCGTACTTTGGAGCAATTGCTGGGTTTTCTTGAATCTGAAAATGTTGCTGATATATCCATTAATCTCTATGTGATCAGTGGAATTTAAGAAGTATAATAAACTGTTGTGCATTTTTTTTCTTTCTTTCTTTTTTCTGTGAAGGGTGAGCAAGTGAGGAAGGAAGTGAACTATATATCGTGGGCAGAAAATGAAACAAAAGGACTCGTCAAAGATCTTATCCCACCTGGTAATTTCATCAATAAAGATACGATACTCATTCTTGGAAATGAACTCTACTTCAAAGGACAATGGTGTCGTCCTTTTGACACTTCAAGGACTCGGCATGAAGGCTTTCACCTCCTCAGTGGAACAACTGTCAAGGTTCCTTTCATGAAAAGCATCAGGGAAAGCTATTTTTATGCATCATTTGAACGTTTCAAGATTCTCAAACTTCCATATGAAATTTGTCAAGACAACAAGCAATTTCCTATGCATATCTTTCTTCCTGAAAAACATGATGGACTGCAAGAACTGGTGCAAAATTTCAATTCCGATCAATCAATGTTCTTAAAAAAGAATCTCAAAGCTTTCTAAGATGTCGGTTCCGAAATTTAAGTTCTCTTATGGATTTGAAGCTTCAAAGAGCATGGAAAAATTGGGATTGCAATTGCCTCTCCTCTTAATCATCTGGTTTACGCACGCTTAATTCACGTATATTTCACAAATCTTTTGTTGAAGTAAACGAGGAAGGTACAGAAGCTGCTGCTGCTTCTTGTGCTCTTATAATGGTTGGAGGTGCAAGACAACGTTGTCCACCACCTCCACTTCCATGTTTTATATCGCAGATCATCCTTTCATCTTCATGGTTAAGGAAGAGGTGTCCGACATAGTTTTGTTTACTGGAACTGTTCGTAAACCTTAGAAAGAGAAGATTGAATCGTTTGTTTTGGTAGGATTTGGATCTTTATTTATTTCTATTCAGTAAAAAGCTTCATAATAGCCTGGAATCTTTTCAATTACTAAGAACACTGTCTGATCATGGCATTCCTTTTGCTTGATTATATAGGTGAGCATTTAACCTGGAATATTTATTTTGATTGCTAGGAATTACACTTTGCTGTCATAATATATATTTTTTAGAAAAGATCCTTGGAGATATACAAATAGACCATTATTTGTGAGATAGATCTTGTTCCAAACTTTCTGGGATAGACCATCAATGTACTCAGATAAACAGGGGCAGAGCTCGGTGATATCCAAGGGAGGCGATTGCCTGGCCTTTTAATTTTTTTGTACTTTGTTAAAAAAATAATTGTTTAGTATAATGTAAAAATATGTACGTATAAATAAAATTAATTGAATTTTTTATGTATATATATTTGTGTGCAAAAAATGCCACCATATACAAATATCAATAAAATTCCATAGTTATTATAGACTAAAAAATCTGGTGTTTTAAAAGTTCATCTTCACCTGAATCTAAGTACATTAAGAGAAATTTTATATTTTTCTTCTAAATATTAACCTTAATATTTAAACTTATAAATTAATGAATGAAACAAACTCCTTAACCACTCAAAACAACAATTTTTTGAGGATATATGACAAGAATTGACAGAACACCAACCCTTGTTCTTTCAATTTGTTGTTATCCAAGCCTCTCCATCACTTATACTATTAAAACTCAACTGAACAGGTCTTAAGTTTGCTCTCTAGATATCACCAATTCGAGTCTTACAAACCTTGGGGTCACTGGAAGCTTACATGGTTGTTAACTTCAGGGTCCATAGGATTAGTCAAGGTGCGCACAAACTGACCCGGACACCCACGTTAATAAAAAAAAATCTATCAGCATGTTTCCGTCATATATAATAAAGATTAATTTATAAAGAATTACCCAAACAATCACAAATTTCAAGCAAATGGGTTAAACTATCCAAACTTTTAGTAAAGGGATGAAAATGGCCAAGATTAAAAACTTTGAGGACCACATAAAATGTAAATGCCCTTTTTTTATGACGACCAAACCTCATAATTAAGGATGACAATTTAAGCTGGACTGATGATTACCAACCCGACCTAAATGGGTATGAATTTTTTGGAACCGATGGATAATGGATAAAGTATGAATATTGTCAAACCGACCCGAAATCCGTCTGAACTTCACCGGAAACATATATTTATATAATATAAATATATTTGTGAAATATTTAGATTTTTTTAAATACATATATAAATATCTTAATATCAACATAAAATAAATACATATATTTATGAATTATTTTATTTTTTATTAATTAATAAATAATAATAGATAATGAATACTCATTGGATACTTGAAACTTAATGAATAATTAATAGATATTTAAATTTTTTATTCCATAAATAATAAATATCAATAAATCTGACCCGCAATACCCATTTGTAAAGTGAAATCATTCCTTTTAAATTGGTGAAATGTAAAACTTTTTAATTAATTTTTCTTAAACACATAATTTCAGGCTCCATTTGGGGTGGATGTGAACTATTTTGGCTTTAGAGAGACACAAACTCCATTCAAAACTGGCTGGCTGCAACCTTTCGGAGTTAAATAAGGAGAGAAGTGACCTCATTTCAATGGTGGTAGTGACCTCTTTTGGCTCCTTCCCATGCCTTGAGCTCGATCAGTCAAATTTGATCAACTTCCAGATTTACAAGGCTAAAATGACACGTTTTCTTGGATTATTATGTGTGGCGTAATTATTTTTATTATAATATTTCTTTAAGTGTTAAGGTTTACAAGGATTTGATTAGTTTAGCTAATATAATTAATACCCGAGTTTTCTCTCAATTATTGAATTTTAAAATTTTCAGAGAATGTCATAATCTTTTCTTGACTTTTCTATAATATAGGCTATAATTTTAGAGTTTAATCACTTTAGTTTTTATTTTTAAAAAATAAAACACTATACCCCACACAATATTCTTTACCATGTCCACCACCTACATACACTATCATCATTTATATTTGTTTTTTAGTTTATTTTATATTGTAATAGTTATTTTATTTAAAAATATATTAAAATAATATTTTTTAATTAAAAAAAATTATTTTTAATATTAACATGTTAAAATAATTTTAAAATATATAAAATTAATTTTAAAAAAATAAAATAAAAATTTATTTTTTTCAAACACGCTTTTAAAATATAAAAACAAACTTAACTCTTAATATTAATAACATGAATTCCACATACCCATTAATATACTTAGTTTATGAGTGAAAATGCTTTGATTAAGTGAATCCAGACACTTATTTCTAGGTTTGTTTCTTTAACCACTAAAATAATCTTATGCAACCTTGAGATTAGCCACATTAAAAAAAAAAAAAAAAAAAAAACCACCCACGTGTCAAATTAAAAAGTTTCGAAGATCTTATCCTTTGATACAGTCATGGCAGCTAATGCCCATCAGCCATCATCAAAACTACTACAGGGTAAAAACTGACATTTCAGTAAATCTAATGGCGGACTTTTCTTTGGCATTCCATTGAAGGCATGGGGTGCTAAATTAATAGAGCCGTGATCCCCACCACAAATTAACTCGTGGAAAGTAGCAAACCAGACAATCAATGCCAGTGCTGACAGTGCAACTTAACTTTGTTCTAGATAAGAAGATTTTGCATTCATGCTCATCCAGCCAATGCGCATCTCTGTCTGTGGTTGGATTTGATGCAGAGAACAGAACATCCATCGTGGTACTTGTCTGAGTGGCAGGCAGATGACATTCCTGATAAGGTAAGCTTCCCAGGTGGAGTTAACGTGGGGTGAGCTTTGATTTTAGTTCTTTATAGGAAAATGCGTGTCAATGGAAGAAAACCTCAGCTTCAAGCAAAACTACAACTCTTACAATATTGGGAGCCTTCGTCCCAGTGGTAACTCTAACCTCAAAAATACTCGACTCCTTCCTTGGTTCTTAACTCTCAGAAATAGAGAGATTCCAAATCTTTGATCATTCATCTGGCCAAAACAGTACGGGCAAGATTTTTCATCAAGTTACATGATAAAGCTCATGATAAGATGTTTCATCGAGTTACAAGATAAAGCTCATGATAAAGGACTCATAATTACATATATCGCAGCACGGGATAAGTAAAATTTCTTAACATCTAAAAGCGCATCCAGCTGAATCTGTATAATCTTGGACTTGTAATTACAGGTATACACGACGTCTAAAAAACATAAACGCTTCGGTCAGAAAGAGAGAAAACACAAAAATACACAGCAGAAGAGGAAGAAGCAGATTCTGCTGAGCGACCTATCAGCTTGCATTACATGCCTTCTCACTCTTGGGCTGGCGCTTCCAGCAAGATGATACGAATTTGGGTAGCTGTGGATGTTGGTTATCGAGTTAGCGAAGACCCTTGAGTACATCATTTCGCCGAACATCCCGACCTCTAGCGCAGGCATGTTCAATGTAGAGCCCCCTGGGCTACGCATCGGGGAAGTAGAGTTACTCCCTGGTTGAGAATAGTAGTGTTGCGATTGATGCGGATAATTATGCCGATGATGAATTTGCGGTGTTAAGCGAGGACTGCTGGTGGCAATAGGTGATCTTGGTGAGTCAAAACCACATGCACGACCAGGAGGTCTTCGTGGAATGATTATACCGAGATTGGGGGCTTTGCCCTTGCAGGGTTTTGTGGTTTGGCCCCGGCCAAAGAGTGGAACTATTGTAGATTGGGAAACTTCGGCTTTGCATACAGGACATTGCTGTTGTGGGTGCTGATCTTGGTTTTCTGCGGAGATGCTCTGGAAATGAAGCCATTTGTATATGCAGGGCCAGCAGTAGAGGTGACCACAAAGAGTGACCACCGGATCATGCACGGAGTCTAGGCAAATATTGCAATCAAAACCACTGGAGCGGCTATCATCAGACTCTATGACTGTCTCAGAAACAGATTTCCAGATTGGCAGTGATGGCTTATCTTCTCTAGTATAGTCATTTTGAGGCACAGTTTCTTCCATGTATTGGTCTAAGGCCATGGTGTGTGGTTCAAGTCGGGAATTTTTTGCTGCCTTGGATCTGAAAATATGCCAAAGAAACAGGGTTAGGCATAAATCAGTGGGGATCAGAATAACAGTTATCTCTGCTACAATGGAATACAATTATGCAAGAAGGCAGGCATATTTTGATAACCATCAGTATTTGGGGAGGTTAGATATATTAATAAATTCAAAGGTGTCCCATCTTTACAGGGCCGAACAAATGAATTCATGAATGGTAAGTTGCATAAAATGATTCAAACATAAACAATACACTAAGATGGGTTGTTCTACAAAGTGATATAAAAAAGAAGATCAAAGAAACCCAAGCCTTGGAAGTAAATTAAGTATAACAATATATTGAAGAGTTTTAGCCAAGTGGGTAGGCTGTTCTTATCCTTTAAAGGACCTTGGAAGAAACAAGGAAGGCTCCGATTTTCTAGATTTCAAGCTTGGATGAGATCTGCACAAAACTGTTCTGGTAGGTGAGAACAAGGCCAGAATAAGAACAGCCATCGAACTACCTTCCTATTTCAACTTAAATAGTGAACACCGCACCTATCATTAGAGGATAGCACATCTAATAAATCATCAAAGATTAACCCCTTGATGCAAAATAGTCTTTCCTTAAGAACATCAATCACGTCTAGATGGGAAAGTTCTATTCCATGGACAATTTGAATTTTCTATCTGGTTTCATTATCCTAGCGACTTCAAGGATTATCATCCAAAGAACACACTCAAGGATATATAACCATGAGATTACACAAAGAACTCTTGATGATATCCTTGCACATAACAATAACGTTCTTCAAGATCAATTATAACAGCAGAGCCAAAAGTACATGAGATGAGAACTTGATCACTCATCATTTCGAATTATCCTTGCAATACACAACAGTGGATGATTTTAAGCAAGGAAAGGAACCAGATCCATGATCACATGACTTTACAAGCACATCTTATTCTAATCAATCGAATAACTAGTAACGTGGCCTTATTATTTGAACCAAGATCCTGAATTAACTCCACCTCCAATCAATAAGTATCGTTGCCTTACTATTTGAACATAGATCCTGAATTAACTTCACCTAGATGTTGAATTACCTTAACCACTACTCAATCCAGCTCAACTTAACAAAGAAAAAAAGCCAGTAACTAACTAGGCCAGCCCATGTCCAACAACAGACAGAGTCTAGAGCAACCATAATTCTTACAAAGACAAGAAAACAGCTGTGCATGGTTTTATAACTGCAAACAAAATCTACTCACAAAAACACAACATTTCTCAGCCATTTTTCAGATTACTTTATAACCACCGGATGATAGGAAAAGAACAAAGAGGATAAGAACTAAGAAGGAAGGTGGCCAACAAGAATGGTATAGAAACAAAACTGAAACCACCTTAGAAGAAATTTTAAGTTTTCATGCCTAGAAAACTTCCCCACAACATCAATGAAATAGATGATTCTATCCCCAAGAACAAAGCCAATCCCAATAAAACCAATAAGGGGGCCCTCGGGTTTCATAAATGAAGCTTCGAGACAAAAACCTTCCGACGAAACCAATTACTTCAAGTGATTCCTTTTTAAACAAACATGACATGAACCACTTCTCTCATTAGAATTAAAAATATATATAATATATATGTTGAAACACAGTTTCATCAAATTATGACACAACATCTCAATCTTCACGTTGTAGAAGCCAAAAACATCAAAAACCGAAGTTTAAGAATGAATCACTAAACAAACTTGATCCCATAAAACATGAATAAACTCATCAACACAAACTAAAGAGATCTAAATTTTCTTTGCAAAAACAAAAATGGTAACAGAGAAACAAGAAGCAGATGAATACATTAAAAAAGAAAGAAAGAAACACATACCAAGAATTTTCAAGTCTGGTTCTGTTTAACAAAGAAAGAAACGCTCTGAGGGTCTTTGTACCAAAAAAGATTCAAAGTTTCTTTATTGATAAAGCAAAGCTTCAATGGCAAATTCAAAAAAGAACACAGCTTTCTTTAACAAAAGAGAGAGAGAGAGAGAGAGTTATATCAATGGATAGAGGAGAGAAATGAGTTTCAAAGGGTATCAGGAAGGTACAGAGCAATGGCCGTTAATGAGAGAAGAAGAGATGAAGATAGTGAGGAGAGAATTGAG
>Ga0325405_1005812_pt1 | contig 12502 bp, 8 predicted proteins | sample PopdelMetagenome_21_FD_205663 | JGI IMG/M metagenome (GOLD analysis project Ga0325405, IMG submission 205663) | Populus deltoides microbial communities from Bellville, Georgia, United States - Xylem-Control-R2 | ecosystem: Host-associated > Plants > Phyllosphere > Stem > Wood/Secondary xylem...
TTTATATTTGTCGTTTCTAATTATAAATAAAATAAATTATTTTAGTTTTAAATAAAATAGGAAAGTCAAATATCCTGATTTCTAAATAACGAAAATATTATTAAAATCCACTATCCAACGAAACCTGGAAAATTAAATAATTCCTCAATTATATCGTCCGTATTATGCCTTGTAGCCTTTTCACCTTCATTGACACACTCGTTGCCATGAGAACAAAATATATTTGGATTCAGGCGTGGGGGAGAGAAATTTATTTACCAGCATCTTGGTCGTACATGCTAGCATCTGCCTCACGAGAAACAGTATTCGTGGACATTATTTATTTACCGTCTAGTTAATTTTGATAGTAGTGATTACAAGACTAATTTCATAAATAATAAGTTCATGTGTAGAAATAATATTATTTTTTTCATGAAAATTAGAAAAATTAATGGAAATTTTTAAAATTGTTTGTCTTCAATTTTATTTTTTACTTTTATTTTCAGATTCTTTTTAAATAAAAAGACGTTGATTATTTCAGAATAATACCAAACGCATGTTTCAATATATATATATATATAAATATTTTCCTTCAATATCATCCGTAAATGAAGTGCATTCTTTTACTAAGAACACTTATTTAAAAATATATATATATATATATATATTAGTGCTTGAAGTCGTTAGAAATCATGGTTTGATGGTAGTGCATATATATACCTTTTGTTTAATAACTAGATAGATGCCTTGCACACCTAAATTTTAACTAGCGTAGAAAAAAAAAATGTTCAGTGATGGTAGAGGTTTTTAAAAATGAGAAATGAGAAAAATTTGAGACACATATAATTAAATTAATTGGATATAAAAAGCTCGGTTAATTAAATATTATGATTTTAAAAAAATAAGAACAGTAAATAGAGCAAACAAAAAATATTTAACAATAATTAACTCAGTTTATTTTCAAAATTAGTAAAAAATCTATAAAATAACAAATAAAAATAGCAGGGCTCTATCTCCAATGAAATAAATATTGAATGATGAAATAAAAAAACTATGAACTTAAAACAAACAAAAAAAAAGAAGCAAACCCGAGTGAATATCTTAAAACTAAATTAATCTTCCAAACTCGCAATCCATGAAATCTTAGACCATGACTCAATTAAGAAACTCAATTTCCAACCAATTTAATATTGAAGTATGAAATAAAAAAAATTAATTTTAAAAATTTTCATAGTAAACTTAGATAAATCTCATAAACTTGGATTAATCTTTCAAACTCGCAACTCATGAAATTCCAAGTTAAATAAAAAAGTTTAATTTCAAACAAAATTATTGTTGAATGATGAAATAAAAAAAAACTATCAATTTAAAAAAATTACTAAAGTGGAAAAGAAATGGAAATAAAAAAATGATGATAAAATCCGATAGAAAAAAATAATTATAGGGTGATGAAATCATTAAAAAAAACTTCAATTTTAAAAATTGTCTCAAATAAAATAAATAACAATAAAAAAATAAGAAGCAAATCTAATAGATGAAAATATTGAAGGATGATGAAAATGGAAAAAAATGAAATTTTATAAAACATTTTAAATAAAACAAGCAGTAATCAAAAGAAAATGGATCAAATCTTAAATAAAAGTAAATAAATCAAAGGGCTACTGGAGGGTCGAACATGAAAATTAGAGAGGAAAGAAAGAAGAAGAAGAATAAGAAAGATCTCTAGCGTCAAACTAGAGGTTTGTTGGTCATACATGCTATCTAGAGATGAAGGGGCAGCTGAGACGATTTGAAGGCCGCCCCAGAAGTCATTGTTTGGTCATTATAAGCCCCTTTGTATGCTATCTAAAAGCCTCAAGCATGTCTCACTCATTACATGCGCTAACCACTTTTTATTTTTAAATAATATTTTATATTTATTAAAATACCAATTTTTCCATTAGCCAATATAAAATTTTTGCTTTTAAGAATAATAAGTTATTTTACTGTGTTGATAAAATGTGAAAAGATCATCTTGTCCCCGTTCAATTTGAAAATGACTAATAAGTCATGAGATAATGACCATGTTATCCTTAAGAGCAAGTTCAATGATTTTTCTTGAAATGGTAAAATGGTCATTTTATTATTCTAATCCATAATAATTTATGTATAGGTATAAAATGAAAAATTAATCCCTGATATTTTTTTAAAAAATTATTTTTATATTTTTGTTACAATAAATTTTGCAATTCAAAAGGTGCAATTGGAATTGGATTCTTAGTTGTTGGCTTATTGGCCCGCGCTACATCACTGGTCAAAACAAAAAAAAAATTAAACGTAGAAACAAATTTTGGCATTGCTAATGTGTTTTTTGAAAAAAACATTAATCATGAATTCAAAATTAGTTGGATATTGAATGATAACTCAAGTTGACCTATAAAACTCGTAGAGATAATTTTAAAATAAAAAAAATTGAGAAGCTCAAACCTCAATTAACTTAATGTTAAATGATGAAATTAGTAAAAATAACACCCAATTAAAAAGAAACCCTAAGTGAACTCAAGTCATTAAGCAAACTTGCGACCTAAGTCATCAAATTCAATAACTTTTTTTTACCTCAAAGATTATTTTCTCATTTAATTACAAGACAATAAAGTGCATGTGATTTTTTTTTTGTATGAAACAAGTTTTTAAAAGGAAAAAAAATCATGATAAGCATGTGAGATTGAGATAGTAGATCATTTATAACAAATTGTGAAATTGCGTTATTTTAGTTTTGAGTTAAATAAAAAAAAAAGAATCATTGATAATAAAGGGTTAAATTGTAATTTTTTTCCAATTGAGAAAAAGCATTAAACAAAAAAATAAAAACAAACAAAAACTTGGATGTTGCAAATAAACATGTCAAACATGCAACCTGTCATATGGACTCAATTGTGTTTAATGATTTTTTTATTGTTATTTTTTAGACCCAAATATAAATATAAAAATAAATAATAAAAAAGATAAAAAAGAACCAAGGTGTGCGGGCCTGATAGCCCATCGTGCCTTGGCATTAAAAAAACATCTAAGGCACGTGGGCCTTCTAGCCCAACTTGCATGCCTGAGCCTGATTTTATTTTTTTCTTATACTTCTTAAAGGGGTACACAACTTGGAGTTAGCCCTGATATTTTTTTTTTATAAAAAAACAAACGACATATCGTATGTTTTATGTAGAATCTGGCGACCATGGATTGCTGGAAAAATAGGACCTTGATTTTTTTCTCTAAAAACCCTATTTTTCAACCCATTATGACTCAAAATACCTAGAAAACACATTGATAAATCTATCAATGACCTTAAAAAAATAGCTTAAAAACCCAAAACCAACTTGAACCCAAAAATATTCCCGCGTTTAAATCTACCTTCTTTGGCAATGAGAAAGAAAAAAAAATCTCGGTTAGATTCTTATTATCAAATGAAACTCATTGACATCAATAATCGACTATTTTTTTGGTTAGAATCGTCGTTATTGAAGATTTTCTCTCTTCATACTAGAATCCAGTGAGTCTCTCTCTTCTCCCACTTAAAAGGAACAAAAAAATAAGGGAAATAAAATTTAATATCAAAATTGAATTTTTAACAATTAAAAGGACCAATTAACTATTAACCAAAAAAAAATAAGAAACTAAAATGAGCTTTCCAAACGAAATTTGATTTTCTTCGTTTTGGTCCTTTCTTCTTCAATCCAACTCTTTCTTAAAAAAAAAAAATAATTATTTCACACAATGAGTAGTGAGAAAGTGAATAATGCTAATTTAACAATAAAAACATCTCACAGCTTGTTTTTTTTTTTAGAATTATAGTTCATAACTATAATTATATTATTGTCAAAATCTTAATATTTATGGATCTTAAACAAATGCTAAATTTACAGACAAAAATGGTAGATTGAAACGGACGAATGATGTGATTTTAATCAAATTATGAAAAGCTAAAGTATCCAGTTGCCTTTTCTTCTCCTGTTTTTTTCCTGAACGACAAGGTGCTGCGACACAATTGGACCAAAGGGATTCGCATTCCTATTAGAATTCAAAGCTCATAGAATGTTTTAAAAGTTTTGAGCAACATAATTATTTAAATCTCCATTAATGTGGGGCATGATAAATTGCTGTCTATTTTTCCTCCACTTGCGCCGTGGGCGTCAGTACTGTACCACCGCAACCATGGATTCTGATTTTTTTTTTTTTGAGAAAAAAAACATAAGATTAATGTTAAATTTCAATATAACATAATAAAAAAATTCTTAAAATATCGGATCGTGATTTTAAAAATAGAATTCACATACAAGTTTCATTAATTTAATAATTTTTTAATGTAAATTTAGATTAAACTAAACACATAATATATAATATTAAAAAATAAAACTCGAAGGAAAAAAAAAAGCTGAAAACCCCGTTTATTTACTGGAAAGTAGTTTCCTTTTATAAAATGAATCATGAGAAAGTGAATTATTTTCTGATGTTTGGTATTGTAATGGAAAATAAGTTGGAAAACACTTTCCAGTGTTCGGTTATGTCATGGAAAATAAGCTGTAAAATAACTTATTAATGTTTTATTTTTTTCAAGTTTATTAAAATAATAAGGAACAAATCTTATAAATTAAAAAATTGAATGAGAATGAAATTGAAAAAAATATAATTTCATAAATTATTTTAAATAAAATAAATAATAATTAAAATAATAAATATAAAATCTAAAAATTAAAAAATAAAAAATCCCATTAATAATATATGTGAAAATAAAAAAATCCTGTAATTGTAAGCGGAAGAGGGAGAGGAGCCTCCTCGTGGGCCGGCCCCTGCATCAAACCAACATAGGAGAGAAGATCACTGGAGTGCATTATTTATTGCTGTTTGACGTTGAATCACTGTTTTGAAGTTTTTTAAAATTATTTTTGTGAAATTATTTTAATATTCTGATATTAAAAATAAAATAAAAAAAATAAAAAAAATAATATCTTGATTTTTTCCCAAGCAAAAAGGAATTTAAAATGCAATCTTCGAAACATGCATTTAATTAGCTTCCTAATTATTCCACAAAAGCTTGAGATCCAAACTAGTGATTGAGTTACGTAAAATAATTAACAGAGGAGGAGTGGTAGCAAGTAGTTTTCAAAAATTTTGAAAAGGAAAGATATTTCTAACGGTCAGAAAATCAAGTAACGGGCGTTAGTGGATTGCCGTCCGTCCTCAGTCACGTACATGCTGGAAAATAAGGCCCGTAACGTAACGGCAGGGAGTCTTCTCAATTTCTAGTTTTATTAGCTCTCTTCAAATCCACAATTTACTCTTCTTCAGATTCTCACTCTATCTCTTCCTTCTTTCCTCTTATTTTAGCCTCTCATCATAAATCTAAACAAATTAAATAAAAAAAAAACTCTGGAATATTCACACACTCTCTCTATCCGGCATTGCTGTAAAGAATAATAATAATAATAATTGTTATAATACTGAATTTCTTCATCGAAAGGCAGGCAGGCCGGCTTTTGTGCCAAAGTCTTTGATTTTTTGGAGGTAAATTGTTTTGGATCTAATGTTTTCGCCATCTTCTTCTTTGATTTATTTTTTATTTTTACATCTTAATCAATGAGAAAATGAACAATGTACCTCCATGGAATCCATCTTCTTTTTCTTCTTCTTTTTTCTTTAATTATTTGTTGTTTATATAATTAGAAATGAAGAAGATTATTTTTATCTACTTATCTATCTAAAGATAGTTAGATAGATAGAGTTTCTAGTAATAGCCAGATGCTGATTTTTTTGTTGTTGAAATAGTAGTATAGAGAGAGGGAGTTGGTCAGCGGCAGCTGAGAGAGTGAAATTGAAGTGAATCAGGGGAAGAGGGATTAGTGATTGAAGAGGTAAATGGATTCTTCATCACAGCAAAGAAGAGGAGGGGGTATAGTTTCGCAGTCGCCATCACCATCGCCATCGCAAACTCCGCGGTCGACTGATAAGGCAGCAAGAGATCTGCGATCTGGGGATTCCCATTCCAACTCCAGCACTAAACAGGATAAAGAAAAGGGTGTCAATGTGCAGGTCATAGTGCGTTGCAGGTCAGTTTTTCTTTTCTCTCTCTCTCTCTTTTTTTTAAAAAATAGAAAAGTTGGTGTATTAACTTGTCTTCTGTTTTTTTTTAGGCCACTGAGTGAGGATGAGCAGAGGGTTCACACACCGGTGGTGATTTCTTGTAATGAGGGTAGAAGGGAAGTGTCAGCGGTTCAGAATATTGCTAACAAGCAGATTGATAGAAACTTTCTATTTGACAAGGTTTTGTTTGGCACCCTCTCTGTCCTTCGGTTTTGCATAGTAGAAAAATGGATTCATGACTTGTGATGGTTTCTTTTTGTTTTTACCGTATAGGTTTTTGGCCCAGCATCCAAACAAAAGGAGTTGTATGATTCGGCAGTGTCTCCAATTGTGTATGAAGTTCTCGAAGGTTATAACTGCACCATCTTTGCATATGGTCAAACAGGAACAGGGAAGACATACACAATGGAAGGAGGAGCAAGAAAAAAGGTTTGATTTTTCCTCGCCATTTGTCATTTTGTTATCATTCTCTTTGGAAGCAACTGTTTCCAATTGTATTTACTCTCTCTCTTTCTTTTTTGGTAGAATGGAGAATTTCCAAGTGATGCCGGTGTTATACCAAGAGCAGTCAAACAGATTTTTGAAATATTAGAAGCTCAAAATGCAGAGTATAACATGAAAGTGACCTTCTTAGAGTTGTACAATGAGGAAATATCAGATCTTTTGGCCCCAGAAGAAACTTCAAAACTTATAGATGACAAATCTAAGAAACCCATAGCTCTAATGGAAGATGGAAAAGGGGGTGTTTTTGTGAGAGGCTTGGAAGAAGAGATAGTATGTACTGCTAATGAAATTTACAAAATCTTGGACAAGGGTTCTGCCAAAAGGCGCACAGCTGAGACTCTTCTTAACAAGCAAAGTAGTCGCTCTCACTCAATATTTTCCATCACCATTCACATTAAAGAATGTACTCCCGAGGGGGAAGAGATGATCAAATGTGGAAAGCTGAATCTTGTTGATCTTGCTGGTTCTGAGAATATTTCTCGTTCTGGTGCTCGAGAGGTATGGTGTGTGACTAACACTAGAAATTTATGTACACTAACGGATCCTAATGCAACCGGGAACAGAGCCATTGGCTTTTCCTTCAGTGGGTTTTATGCACCAGCCACAGATATCTTTTGTAATTTCTGCAGGATCATGCTTTTGAATTTCTTCATAATCAATAATACAATGGCTTAAATGAAATATTGGTTAATTTTCACAACCTGAACTTTTTCATCCAAAAGGAAATGACTTTTGCAGGGGAGAGCAAGGGAAGCAGGGGAGATCAATAAAAGTTTGCTTACACTTGGTCGTGTGATCAATGCTCTTGTTGAGCATTCTGGTCATGTTCCATATAGGTACTACCAAACAAATAGCATGTTGGTCATGTTCCATATCCTTTTTTGTGATTGCAAACCTTGAAAGTGACTTTAGCTGGAAATGCTTCCAGGGATAGCAAACTAACCAGGCTATTGAGGGATTCACTGGGTGGGAAAACAAAGACATGCATAATTGCCACGATATCACCTTCTATTCATAGTCTGGAAGAAACACTCAGCACTCTTGATTATGCACACCGTGCCAAAAATATAAAGAACAAACCAGAGGTCAGTTGTTTCATTTGACCAATACAATTGTACTTAGTGCCTCTAGATCACTTGGTTTTTCGACCAATCCATGTTCCTCTTTTGTCTACTTTTTGAATTGCTCTGATAATTTGTTTTGGTGACCATTTCAGATAAATCAAAAGATGATGAAATCTGCAATGATCAAGGATCTGTATTCTGAAATTGACCGACTGAAGCAAGGTGCTTCACTGTGTATTCAAACTTTCTTGGAAAACATATACCTTCTCATGCAGTTGAATTGTGAATGTTGTAGTTCTTTGCATCTCAACTTTATTAACAACATAATTTTTTTCATAAATTTAGATTTCACATCTTGTCTAATGTGTTGATATCTCTTAAAAACAAAATACCAGAGGTATATGCTGCCAGAGAGAAAAACGGAATCTATATACCACGAGATCGTTATCTCCAAGATGAGGCTGAAAAGAAGGTTCGCTTCCTACCATATTGCTGATATTTTCTTCACTTGGCTTTACATTGAAGTTAGAATATTGATAACTGTTGTGTTTTTATCTACCCAGGCTATGGCTGAAAAAATAGAACGCATGGAACTTGTATCGGAATCCAAGGACAAAGTATGTTTCATCAAGAGTTTTGCGTTATTCTTTCCCAGTTTCCATGCACAAAAATCAGTCTAATTATTTTGTTGTCTCTTGCAATCAGCAATTTTTGGAGATCCAGGAACTCTACAATTCACAGCTACATTTGACAGCAGATTTAAGCGAGAAACTCGATAAAACTGAGGTAGCTATCATTAGGCGGTCAAGATTTAGACCTTCTCCATTCCACTTCTCAGCTCCCTCCAGCAAGATTTGAATTTATTCTCTTCTTTGAAAATTCAGAAAAAGCTCGAGGAAACTGAAAATTCATTAGTGGATCTTGAAGAAAAACATAGACAAGCAAATGTAACTATAAAGGAGAAGGAATTTTTTATATCTAATCTCCTTAAATCTGGTGAGACACCTTGTACTTGAGTTTGTTTTTTCTTTGTTTGAATTTCTGTATTATTGGAGAAAAGTAGTGTAAAAGAATTTATTTTTTTTCAAATTTCCTTGATGAAAGATGCAATTCCAATTGTTTCATTTTTCCACAGTTGCATGATTTTAGGCTTCAAAATATCTTGTACACCTATTAACCAGTTCAATTTACATGACTGACATTTGATAAATGAACTTGTTTTGTTGAAAACTTCCATGCTACTGTACTTGACATGATTTATTTTGTGTTCCAATGATTGGAATTTGAAATTCATCCATCTATGTGATCTCACCTTATGTGTTATTGACTTTCTGCCCGTGAACTTCGTTAATCTTTCAGAGAAAGGACTAGTTGAGCGTGCATTTGAGCTTCGATCAGAGCTAGAAAATGCTGCATCAGACGTATCCAGTTTATTTACCAAAATTGGTTTGTATTGATTCCAAATTTAAACTTAGATTTGGTCTTACTACTTGTGATTGATTGCTAATGCCAATGCATTCAGAGCGGAAGGATAAAATTGAAGACGGGAACAGAGTACTTATACAGAAATTCCAGTCCCAGTTGACCCAGCAACTTGAGATCTTACACAAGACTGTGGCAGCCTCAATGACTCAACAAGAGCAGCAGCTGAAAGACATGGAGGAAGATATGCAGTCCTTTGTATCAACAAAAGCCGAGGTTAGATACAAACATGATGCTAGTTGAACTTCTCTTCATACTTGTTTATCATTTTTACAAATTTATTTTGTTGTATGCATCAAGGCTACTGAAGAACTTCGAGGAAGGGTTGGAAAGCTGAAAACCATGTATGGATCTGGTATTAAAGCATTGGATGATATGGCCAAGGAGCTCGAGGAAAATTCTCGTTCTACTTTTGGTAGTCTGAATTCTGAAGTTTCCAAGCATTCACATGCTGTTGAGGGTGTAAGCATCAAATACCTGCTACTTCTAAGTGACCTCAATTCTTTTTCACTTTTTCTGAGTTTAATTTGTCTATTTGTTTCAGTTCTTCCACAGAATTGCTTCAGAAGCTGATGCATTATTCAATGATCTTCAAAGCAATCTTCAGATGCAGCAGGAAAAGCTAAGTGCATTTGCGCAACAGCAGCATAAGGTCTGTAATTGCCTGTTTGGTTTTCTAATAGCCATTAATTGAGAGATGCTCGGAATTTTTTTACTCTTTTCATCTGAATTCTATTTTGATACTGAGTACAGGCACATGCGAGAGCAGTAGAAACTGCACAATCAGTTTCGAAAATCGTAGTTAAATTCTTCAAGACTCTAGACGTGCATGCTTCCAACCTGACCCAAATTGTGGAAGAAGCACAAATAATTAATGATCACAAATTGTCTGAACTGGAAAAGAAGTTTGAGGTGGTTTCTGTCATCAAATTTAAAATTATTGGATGGATACACGATGCTCTTTTGTATAAAATTAATGTGTTTTGCTTGTACCTGTAGGAGTGTGCTGCGAATGAAGAAAGACAATTGGTGGAGAAAGTGGCAGAGCTGCTTGCAAGTTCAAATGTGAGGAAGAAAAAACTGGTAAGTTGCTTTCAGTGGTAAATTTCTGGCAGTTTGTTGGCTGGCTTTTTGTGTGGTTGATCTTCACCTGGTGTGTGTTCTTCAGGTGCAAATGGCGGTGCATGAACTCCGGGAAAGTGCAAACAGCAGAACCAACAAACTGCAGCAAGAAATGTCAACCATGCAGGATTCCACGTCTTCTATCAAAGTTGAATGGTCGGTCCACATGGAAAAAACAGAATCCAACCATTTTGAGGACACATCTGCAGTGGAAAGTGGAAGGAAAGCCCTGGAAGAGGTTCTTCATAACTGGTATAGGCTGCCTGCTTATGCAATCTTTTTTCCTTATTTCTCTTTCTTTTTGTGAGAGGCATAATGTTATCATATGCGTTTTTTCCTACTCTCTTCTGAATTGGTTCCGCAAACTGGTTCAGTATAAATAAGACAAAAATGGGCGCACAACAGTGGAGGAATGCTCAAGAATCCTTGCTCAGCCTAGAAAAAAGCAATGTTCATTCTGTGGATTCCATTGTTAGGTATGCTACTTCCTAGGAGTATCATTCTAGCTTTCTGTTTGAAACGACCAATTTATTTTTCACGTTTCTTTCAGTGGAGGAACCGAAGCAAACCAAATCCTTTGTGGACAGTTTTCTTCTGCTGTATCTGCTGCTGTTGAAGATGTTGACATTGGGAACAATGATCTCCTCTCATCCATTGAACGTCAGTATCTTATTTTGCAAGTGTCTATAATTAGTCCTTGATGAAGTGAAACTGATGAATGATTTCCCCTGCAGATTCATTACATCTTGACCGTGATGCTTGTGGAAATCTCAATTCCATGATTTTACCTTGTTGTGGAGATCTGAGGGAACTGAAGGGCAGTCACTACCACAAGATTGTTGAAATTACAGAGAATGCTGGGAAATGTCTTCTGGATGAATATGTGGTAAGCCTTTGATGTTCATTTACAGAAAATTAGCCTGTCATAAACTATACATGTTCATTTTATAAACACCATCAAACTCGCTCACCAACTTTAAATTGGACATCAAACCATTTTTCTGCATCATTGTATAATGATGTATGGGGCATTACACCCTGGCGATGCATCTTAAATATTTGGTTGTTACAGCGTATTGTTTGGGCATAACTGCTTCATCCTCTAACTAACAGGTGGACGAGCCATCTTGTTCGACACCAAGAAAGAGGCCATACAATCTGCCAACCTTTGCATCAATTGAAGAACTTAGAACTCCTGCTTTTGAAGAATTGTTGAAGTCATTCTGGGATTCGAAGTCCTCAAAACAAGTAAATGGAGACATCAAACATATTGTGGCAGCATATGACGCTGCCCAATCCTTGAAAGACTCCAGAGTTCCTCTCACCGCTATTAACTAAGGTGAGCAGAGAACATAATACTTTGGGAGGTATAATGGTAAAAAAAAAAAAAAAAGGGAGGGGGGGGATTGTGTACAGAGTTTATGGGTCAATCACGAACTCTGCATATCTTATTCGTTGATTGCATGTTTAAAGAAAGTTCCTTTTGTATGAAAAAAATATGATAGATTTTTTGTGCACTATAACTCTGCTTGCAACAATTGACAACAGGGGGCTGTTTTGATTTCGGATTTTTTTTTTTCTCTCTTTTAGACATAAATTGCAACAGGATGCAGACAATTCATTAAAATCTGAGTTTGATATGTTGTTAAATAACCTCTTTAATATTTATTTTAATAATCTCAGACCCCAAGTGGGTGATCTCCGAAGCAATTAAGGTAACATCTAGGTAACATCTAGTTACTGTTTCGTGATATAATATATTTGGTTGGAGACAAGAATATAAACTAAAATAAATCTGTTTTTTTTTTATTTTTAAATGTCCTGTATGCCTCTTCTATTTCGAAATCCGGTGCAAGACTAATTAGTTTATTGCAATGCCCAGTTCATCTAATTAAGCAAGCATCCAATTTGATGGAAAATATATTTCGAATTTATAAAATTAATATTCTTATGTGGTCAAGCTAAGACATGGAATGTTTGACTTGAAAAAAAAGGGGAGAAACCTTAGGGGGCATTTGTTACAAGGATTTGAGATTCTGTGGGTGTTTATATCAAAGTTTGATTCATTTCCATGAATTATTAAGTGTTTATATCAAACAAAAAGTAATATGGGTGTTTATATTAAAAATATAAATATTTTATTATCAAATTAGATACTTTAAAATGTTTTAAGGATAGAATGGTAAACTTATTTGCATTTCTTATGAATTATTAATAATGAACCAAACACAGTAAAAACA
>Ga0325405_1005813_pt1 | contig 12501 bp, 11 predicted proteins | sample PopdelMetagenome_21_FD_205663 | JGI IMG/M metagenome (GOLD analysis project Ga0325405, IMG submission 205663) | Populus deltoides microbial communities from Bellville, Georgia, United States - Xylem-Control-R2 | ecosystem: Host-associated > Plants > Phyllosphere > Stem > Wood/Secondary xylem...
TCACTTGGAGCATGTTATTTACCTTACCTTGATAAGGATTCAAAGAAAGAATGCAAGAAAAATCAAGTTTTCTTCTCTTTTCTCTTCAAACCCTAACATGAAATTTCTTCTTCTAAAGTACTCACCAAACTAAAATCACCCCTCTTAATTTGTTTAACCAAGTTAATCACTCCAATTACACACTTTTATGGGTCAAATCAAGAAGAATTTAAGTAGAAAAATCACACAAATCCTCCCCTCTCTTTGTTTCAAACCATTGGCCAAGAGAGAAAAAATGGAGTATTTATAGTCCATTTTTTCTTATATTTACACATTAGCCCTCATTACCTCTTATTTCTATTTTTGTCCCTCAATTTTTTTTTGACTTCATTTACACCATAACACCTTCTCTTTTATTTTATTATGTCCCTTCACAATACCTGAAATCCTTTTATTTAATCTATTTGGTATTTTATTTATTTTGTTTGGATTATAATTTATCAGGTTTTCATACTCTCCTCTCCTAAAGGACAATTTTGTCCTCAAACTTTGAACCTCTTACTTGAATATAAAAATAACTCGAGGTGTTTCTACCTCATTTCAGATTCTCCTTACTATGTCACCTTCTCAATTTGAGAATTCCTCCATAATACCTTGATCATTGGAATCTTCTCACTCCTTAGTTATTTTACACTGTAATCTACTATTTTCTCTAGCTTCATTTGAAATGTTAAATTTTCATTAATTTCTAGAGGGATTTAAGATTGGACCCGAGGTGGATCCACTTCATCCTTTCTCATTAGAGAGACATGAAACACGTTGCGGATCTTGGCCAGATATGGAGGTAGACCCAATCTATAGGCCACAAGTTCAATCCTTTTAGTGACTTCAAAAGGCCCAATATACCTTAGTGTTAGTTTCTCTTTTATGCCATATCTTAACGTATGTTTCCATAGGGTGAATTTCAAGAATACTTGTCAATTCAAACTCTAAAGGTCTTCTCCTCTTATCTACATAACTTTTTTGCCTATCCTAGGCCGCTTTCATTCTATTTTTTATGATCTTTATCTTTTCTAAGGTAATTTGTACCAATTTTGACCCAATTAGTTGTCTATCCCCTACCTCTTCCCAGCACATTGATGTCCAATATCTTCTACCATATAAGGCTTCATAGGGAGCCGTTTCTATTATAGCTTGGTAAATATTGTTGTAAATGAATTCCACTAGCAGCAGATGATCTTCCCAGTTTCCTCCGAACTCTAATATATAGGCTTTTAGCAAGTCCTCTAATATCTGAATAATCCTCTCATATTAACCATCAGTCTGAGGATGAAAAGTTGTACTTAGATTCAGCTTCGTTCTGAGAGCTTGTTGAACACTTAGCCATAACCAAGAGGTAAACCAATGAAATTCTCGTACAATTTTGCCAAATTCTCCACTGAGTTTGTCATTCTCACTAGCAAAAAAAAAATGCAAATTTAGTCAATCGATCCACAATGACCCAAACAACATCGCTCCCCCTTTTTCCTCTAGGTAACCTAGATACAAAGTCCATCGTAATATTTTCCCACCTCTACTCGAGTATCAACAATGGTTGTAAAAATCTAGATTATTTCTAGTGTTCCACCTTTACTTGTTGATAAATCCCACACTTCACCACGTATCCAGCCACTTCTTTCTTCATATTTGGCGACCAATAAAATTCTTTCAAATCCTAGTATATTTTAGTACTCCCAGGGTGTGTTACAAGTCTCGATTCATAGGCCTCTTGTAAGACTTCCCTTTTCAATGTTTGATCTCCTAGTAAGTACATTTGCCTTCCTATGACTACCATTCCATCTTTCCAGATTTGGAACGACGTCTCAATTCCTAACCACATTTTATCTTTTATCTTAGCAACTTCAAGATCTTCTTGTTGAGCTTTGAGTACTTCGTCCTGTAGTGTTGACCTCACTGAGCCAATAATGACTCATCTAGTACTACCTATACTTGGACATCAATCTTTCTTTACTCTAGCAATTATTTTTCATCCTCATCTTCCCACTATGCATCCACTATCCTATTCTTGCAACTAAAAATGTCTATGATAATATTTGCTCTCCCTAAATGGTAATTGATTATGCAATCATAATCCTTTATCAATTTCATCCAGTGTCTTTGTTGTATATTTAATTCCTTCTGAGTCATCAAATATCTCAAACTCTTATGATCCATGAATATCTTCTAAGTCATACACCGAGTAATTAATCTTATGAGCTTGTAACTATATTGAGGCATATACAATCACTTTACTGTGTTGCATCAATACATACCCTAGTCCCTTCTTTGATGCATCATCACTATAGACCACCAATCCTTTTGTTCATAAAGGAAAGCTTAGCACTAGCACAATAGTGAGTCCCTTTTTCAATTCCTAAAAGCTTTTTTTGCATTCTTTAGTTCATTCCCAGTTTATTTCTTCCTGAGTCAGTCGAGTCATGGGAATAGCTATGGTAGAAAATCCCTCAATAAATCTTTGATAGTATCCTGCTAACCCAAGAAAACTATAAATTTTGGTCATATTCTTAGGTTTTCCTAATTTCAATAATGTTTCAACCTTTCTAAGATCCTCTGATATTCCTTCAACTAATATAATATGTCCTAGGAAAATCACTTCTTTTAGCCAAAATTCGTACTTGCTAAATTTGGCATACAATTGATGTGACCTCAAGGTCATTAATACTTGCCTCAAATGTTGTTCATGCTCCAAGTATGATTTTGAATAAACTAGGATGTTGTCTATGAATACAACTATGAACTTGTCAAAGTATGGTCAAAAGACCTAATTCATCAAGTCCATAAACATTTCTGGTGTATTTGATAGCCCAAATGACAATACTAAGAACTCGTAAAGTCCATGCCGAGTTTTAAATGTTGTTTTTGCTACGTCGAGTTCCTTAATCCTCAACTAATAGTATCCCAACCTCAGATATATCTTCAAAAACACTTTAGCCCCCTTTAGCTGGTTAAACAAATCATCTATCCATGAAAGCAAATATTTGTTCTTTGTTGTTACCATGTTCAACTACCTCTAATTTTTACAAAGTCTAAGGATCCTGTCTTTTTGCTTTACAAATAGCACAAAAGCTCTTCGAGGTGAATTACTATGATGTAGGAATCCTTTCTTTAGTAATTCCTGTAGTTGAATCTTCAGTTTTGCCAACTTGATTGGCGTCATCCTACACGGTGACTAGGTTATTAGAGACGTATCAAACAGTGCATCAATAGTGACCTCTACTTCTCTCTCCAAAGGTACTCCTAGCGGTTCATTCGAAAATATATCAGAAAATTCTCTCACTATTAGAATATTCAACAGTTGAATATTCTATTTTTTGTCTCTAAGACATAGGCAAGGTAAGCCTCACATCCTTTTTTTTCATTTTTCTAACGGCCATAACTAAGATAATATAGTTTGAGATGACATTTCTCTCCCCCCGAAACACTATCTTTCTATCATTAGGCCCTTAGAGAGTTACTATTTTTGTGAACCAGGCCATCTAAGCCTTATTCATACTTATTCAGTCCATTCGCAGGATGACATCAAAGTCATGTAATTTTAATGGTAATAAATCTACTCTTAACTCACATCCACTTATATTAACCTGGATCTCCTTATACATGTGATCAATAATAGTTTCACTTAATGGAGTGCTTATAACAAACCCATTTTCTATTTTACTAGGATTTTTCCTTAATTTCTCCATAACTTTACTTGTAACAAATGAGTGTATAGCCCCCAAATCAAACAATACATGAATAGATAAAGAATTTAATTACAATGTACCTGTCATTACATCAAAAACAGCTTGGGTCTCCTCTTGTGTCATTTAAATACTCTATCCTAGGTTCAGGCCCCCTATATACTACCACCCTTGGCATGATTTCAGCCTCTACTGCCACTAGCCCCTGATAGTGCCTATCTAACTGGTCTATTCATAGTGGTAGACTGCTACTCACTTTGAGTCTGCTGCTAATTTTAGGTGATCTTAGTCCTATGAGGACAATTCCTCTGGAAGTGTCCTTGACCCCTGCAATAGTAACACCATCGATCTAAATGCGTGCAGTCCCACCACCTGTGCTCCCCTCGGTAAATATAACACCGCTCGGGTGTTGCAGAACAATCCCCTAGGTGTCTTTGCCCACAATGGACACATAGAGGACAAGTGACTATTCTCTACTCTGACGATCCTCTCGAAAAATTACTCTTGAGGTTCGATTGTCCCCCTATCAACTCCACGTCAGTAGTCTGAGTTGATGTGATTGATGTACCTCCCTCCTTTTAAACTAACTGAATTGTCCCTTTTCTTAAATAAAAAAAAAGGTCTGTTAGAGGTGCACTCTATATCCTTCCGTTTACTTAGACCATGCTAGCCTTGGTGGCCCTTTTTCATACAAGCTTCTAGGGCCTTTATTGCTTCAATAAGGTTTTTAATCATCTCGAACTTAAAAGCAATCAACCTTTATCTCAACTCTTGCAGTAGTCCATCTCTCAACCTTTCCACCCTATATTACTCACTAGAAACATAGTGTGAAGCAAACATGAAGAGGTCATGGAATCTCCTCTCATAATCGAGTCCAAATATGTCTCCCTGCCTTAGGGCTAGAAACTCCCACTCCTTAATTTTTTGATGATAGGAGAAGTAAAATTGATGTTCAAATTATGCTTTAAACTAAACCTAAGTCCTAGATCCTACGGGTCTCCTCGACCTCACTGTATCCCACCAAGATCATGTCCTGTCAAAAAGCAAATAAGCGGCATAGTTCACTTACAAGCCCTTTATTACATGTATCTAATTCAGGGTATCCTCACCTGTACAAAGCCACGTGCTTGCTATCTCAACGTTTGGTTCAGTTAAAAAGGGCTCACACCCTAATTCTCTCATACTTTTTACAATCTGCACTATTGCGACCATACTATTATCTAGTATTATAACCACTGGTGCTGCTTATATTGTTAGGGCTACTAGGATTATCAAGGCCGAGACACCAAGCATTGCCTCGATTACTGCCCTCACTATCTAAGCTATAAATAAAGGATCAACATGTAGTGTAGGGACCGCTGTAAGTGTTAGTGTCGTTGCTAGGGGTATGGCTCCCTGTCTTTGCTGGTTTGAACCCTTAGGCTGTAACCCCTCAGTTTATCTCAAATCAATATCATGATTGAATTCAATTAACTTTCCTAGTCTTAACTGATGAGACCCCGGTGACATATAAGACGCAGTATCCTTTCATGGGTCCTCTTTTTGCCTCTCATCAAATCATTCCCTTGTCATTATACCCTTCCTCATTCCCTTTTCTACTCTGGAACCCGGACTAGGGTTCGATACCAAGTTATCAACACAATATTTTCTCAACTTGTAAACATCAATCAAGCTTTTCATCCTATCATTTGGACCTTTAAAACTCTACCATAATATCAATTTCTCATTTTCATATTCTATAGGACAATTATTTAAAGCTAATTAATTCATAGCATGCATTGATTTGTTTTACCGATTGTTATGCTTAAACTATGGATACAACCAACAATAATTCAACTTAATAATAGCAACATCCTAAATTACATCGTCATACATAAGTAATTAAGTTAAATATTACAATTCGTAACATAAAAGCATATTACAACAAAATATTAATTCTTCTAATTACATTGATTACCGACCCTCGAGCATTAACTTGTTGTTTAACCAACTCCTTAATAGTTGGTGATGGTTGTCGTGGGTTAAATTATGGGCCTATATTTAGGACACTATAGTCTGACCTCATATCAAATGTCATAGTCATAGAGATATTATAAACTCAATTCTTATTGGGTCCACTAGTTGCCCCAACCTCAAATCACAACTCCAAATCGTATTCTGGATAGGTTGAAGGGTCCTCTCCATGTTAGATGTGCATGTTGATGTTATATTGTTTGTAAACAAAAAAGAAAGTCAAAGATATGATAAAAAAAAATATGAGTCCAAACAATGTACAAAAGGTTTCAAAGTTTACGTATAATAAATAGTTCAACTCAGCTGTCCATGAACTAATGCATCCCTTTTTTTTCTATCCTCTCTCTGTATAAATGTTTTCACGTATAAATCCATCGTAATTGTCTCACGTCCAAGTTGTGTAGCCTGCAAAATAAATCGTTTCTTATACATTATCACAAATAATAACTACCATTTTAAGAAAAATACTTAAAAATAAAGCAAGCTTTCACTAGGTGCTTTGCATGGTTAGTAAAAGAAAGCAACAAGCTGATGTGCTTGTTAATGGTACCACGAGTCTTATTGTTTCTATTCACGAACCCATTCTGTGACAGTATTCTGTAACCCTATGACATGTACAACTATATATATATATATATATATATATATATATATTAAAAGTATTGATTATATATGTACTAACCTTAAACTTCCCCCACCAAGCCTCAATTATGGCAATCCATTCAGGATACTTTTCAAGTTGGCTCCATTGAAACAAGGACATTTTCATCGACACTTTCATTATCGATGTTCTTATTTGTGTAGCTTCCATATTTGTGAACATGAAAATAAATTAATTAATGGTTGACTATATAAACATTTAATCATTAATTTAATGTTATGTTTGGATAAAATAAATTTTCTTACATGCTTAAATTTGGCTTCCATTATGCTATTAATTTGCTAAAATAAGAATGTCTAGCAGATGATGCCAGATTTGTAACCCATAGTTGACAAGCTTGTATCATTATAATATGCATCAGGTACCTTTTCAAGATCAATACCTAAATACATTGTAGGCTTAAGAACACTACTACTTCAAGAAGCACAATTGCTTTGTTTTGACCCTTAACTTTTCCTCATCATATAAATAATATAACTAAATAATTAAACATATTCATTTAAATTCTCTATGTATGGTTTATTTTTTTTTTAGTGCATCTATGTATTTATAATAAAATCTCGACAGTACCTCCCCTAAACAGAACCCTACAAAAAATTTAAATAAAAAATTAAATAACCAAATGCAACAAATCAAATCATCACCAACAAGCCAAACGTGCACATACTATGTATTCCTCTCAATGACAAGGTTTAAGAAAAACTTTTTATGTGTTATGAACATAAGTCATGAAATAAGAAACAGTGTACCAATAAACATAAAAGAAAATAATTATATACTTGATCATGAGTGACCAAAGGAGTATATTCTTTTCAAACACAAATTAAAAAAAAAAACAATTCTTTTATACATTATCTTTAAAAAACTTATGTTATGTTACTAGAAAGAATAGATAAAAAGATTAATGGTATATTTGATCCCTTTATTCTTGATATTTTGCCAATGTAGTTCATTTACTCTTCATTTATTATATTTGATTAAGAAAGTTTCTTAAAATAGTTCCACTAACCAATTGTGTGTTAATTCTTGACATATGGCCTACTACCATAATGCAAGCACACTTCCTCGTGAAGTCTAAACTAGAAAAAAATTATAAAAGATCATTATGCAAAGACATTTTTCATTCAACACACACTCTTAATTAATTATCCCAACTTCAAAATATATCAAGTTAATTGAAAGTACATTTAAAATCCAATTCAAGAAAGAGTGAAGGAATTGATTTCTTGATAATGGGTTTAATTTTCGGTAAAGGACGAAAGAATTAGTTTCCAAGTAAAGAGAATTAATGTCCAGTAAGGGACAAAGGAATTAGTTTTCTGGTAATGTGCCTAATACGCAATAATGGGCATTAAGGATTAGTTTTCCCAATATTGGGACTAATGCCCAACACTGAGAAATGGATCTAGATTTTCGAAAGTAGGAACAATGCCTGAACAAAGGTGAAGAAAGGAATTACCCGGTGTTGGGTATTACTTAGAAAGATTGAGTTTATAGAGAATAAATGTCAGGAAAGGAATGATTTATTAAACCAATGACAAACATAGAAAACTCGATGTGATGAATGAATAATATAGATGAATAGATGAATTATATTAATTAATAATTGGAAAACTATTGACAATAACGAGTTATATTCTAATTGCATTATTACATATGTTTTATTTGTTGAAGTATTTGTATGATGAAGAATTAATTGTTATTGATAAATTAATTATAGGTACCTCACAGCTATGAACTGAATGATAGATGTGCAAGATAACTTTTGATAATTTTGACTGGACTTGTATTAGATGCCCCTTTGTACTATAATGGGTTATGTATTTAAATATTAATGGACTTTGAGATGGTACCATATCCAGACAGGTTGGAGTACCACAACCAAAGAAGGTAGATTGTTAGGGATAAATAGTTGTGCTTCCACTAGTGGCACTTACAGGAGCCCCTGCTTCGTATGTTGACCCTGCTTTTATTACATAGATAATGAGGGCAATGGTGAAGACTATAAATAATGCATCAGCCCCTACAACCCTAGTAGCCTCGGCACTGCCACCATATCTAGTGATTATAGCATCTACAGACAATGTGGTTGCCTTGGTACGGATTGTAAAGAGTATGAGAGAGATGGGCTATGAGTCTTTCCTGAGTGATCAGGATGTAGAAATTGCTGGTAAGTGGATCAAAAAGATAGAGAAAACCCTAATTTAGATAAAGGTGTCAGATGAGTTGAGGGTGGATTGTACGACTCAGCTACTATCTAATAAAGCACAATCATGGTGGGAGACTGTGGAGTCAATGAGGGCCACATGGTTATGGACGTGGGTTGATTTTATAGTTATGTTAAAAAATCAATTATACTCTAGATATTGCCATAAAATAAAGGAAAGTTTCTAGCATTAAGTCAGGGTGACATATCAATGCTTGAGTATAAGAGCAGATTCCACAACCTCTCTATGTTTGTCCCACATCATGTGCCTACAAAGTAGGATAGAGAGAATTCAAGATGGGTTAAGGAGGGAACTAAAACAAATGTTGATAGCTTTGCAATTTAGGATGATGAGGGATTTGACTGAGATAGTCCAGGCTTTGGAGGCGTGTATTATTAAAGGGCAACAAAGTCGACCTGGCGGTGGCAAAAGAAAGGAAATTGGTTATTTCATAGTTAAACCTTCTAGGCCTTATCTTTTTTAAAAGGGAAAAGATGGACAATACAATCAATTTAAGAAGAGGGGGGATACTAGTCGAAGCAGATCAGTTGTTGGATCTTATCATAGTACAAGTGAAGGGCCAACTGGTGGACAATCAAACGTTAAAGGTAGTTTTGCTTAAAGGATTTCAAAGTAGAAGACATTACATATCCTCACTATATCAGTTGTGAGAATGACATCCTGGGACTACTATGCATCGCTAAAGCGATGCTATATTTATAGGTAGAATGAGCATAGATGGCAGGACTGCCCCTATTTAGGTTGAGGATGTTACTACTGCGATGGGTGGGGATATTTTAAGAAAGATTGTCCTAGAAAAATCAAGTATGTTCAAAAATAAAGACAACAAATATAAAGTTATATGCAGTCAGTCATTGTGGATAGACCCATTAGAGTAGTGCAGTCTGGGACTGGTGGAAATTGAGACAGATCTCGAGGTCAAGGGAGAAGACCTAGTGCAGAATATTTCACATGACTCAAAAAGATGTGTGGGCTGCCACAGATGTAGTAACATGTACTTTATTATTATAAAATTAGTTTGTACATGTTTTTGATAGATCTGGGTGCTATATATTATTTTATGGCAAGAAAAATTAAAAAATAGACTAAAAAAGAACCAATTAAGTCAGAAAAGGGGTTTTTAATTAACACAACCTTGGAGAATGTGATATCTATAGAACATATATATATATATATATATATATATATATATATATATATATATATATATATATAAAAAAATGGGAGTTAAAATTACTATCAAGGGATATGATATAGAAGTAAATGTAAAGCCGTTAAAATTATGTGATTTTGATTTAATTCTAGGAATGGATTGGTTCAATAACATAAAGCTCGCATGGATTGTTTTTCAAAAATTATTGATACCTATATGGAACATCAAAAGATAGCAGGGCCTTTACAATTATTATTGATACCTAAGTGGAAGTGGGGAGATATTACTATAGACTTTATGTCAGGTTTGCCTAAAAGGAAGAAGGGTAGTGATATAATATGGGTTATTGTGGATCACTTGATAAAATCTACATTTTTCTTACCTATAAAATGACAAATTAATTTGATAAGTTGGACGAGCTATATGTGAATGAAATGGTAAGATTGTATAGGGTACCCGAGTTGATTGTTTCTAATCAAGATACTAGATTCACCTCGTGATTATGGATAAGTATTTAATGTGCTCCAGGGATGAAAGTAAATTTGAGCATATCATTTAACCTATAAACGAATGGACAATCGAAGAGAACAATCTAGACTTTAGAGAATTTGTTGAGGGCTTGTATTTTGAAATTTGAGGGCAACCAGGAAGAACGTCTACCACTTATGACATTCACGTACAACAATAATTATCAGTCTATAATGGGGATGGCTCTTTATGAAGCTTTGTATGGTAGAAAGTATCAAACTCCAGTTTATTATGAAGAAATTGGAAATAGGAAGTTGATGGGACTCGAATTGGTGCAGATCATTTTAGAAAAGCTGAAAATTATAAAAGACAAATGTTAGAAGGCTTAAAAATAGGAGTTTAATGTTGGAGATATGGTGTCTTTGAAGGTTTCTCCTTCGAAACATGTGTTTTGGTTTGGTAGGAAAGGAAAATTAGCACTGAGGTATATTGGACCCTATAAAGTAATTGGACCGGTAACATGTAAGTTAGCTTTACCTTCACATTTAGCTAAGATAAATGATGTATTTCATGTTTTTTTATTACAAAAAACTAATGTAGACACTTCTTGAGTACTACCACAAGCCCTATTAGAGGTAAACAAAGATTTGATCATGAAAGTAAAACCAATAAGGATTCTGGATCAAAGCGAAAAAGAGTTGAGAAATAAAAATATCCCTATGATGAAAGTACTATTGGAGAAGTTCTCAAGTCAAGGAAGAAACTTGAGAAAGAGATGAAAAAGAAACATCATGATTTTTTTCTAAAAACAGGTATGGAAATTCAAATTTTAAAGATGAAATTTTCTTAAAGAAGGGACAATGTAAACTCCTAACTAAAACTTTTCTTAAATATAAAAAAAAAATTGAGATAAATGATGATTATAATATTTTCCAAATGGATGTGAATAAAAGATGAAGAGTTCAAGGGCACTTTAGTATAAATTTACGGAATGATTTCAGGAGATATAAATTATAGTGTGATAAAATTATATAAAAGAGTGAATATATATATATATAGGGAGAATAATTAAGAAGATAAAAAAAGAAAGGTTTATGGTCAGATTTATACATTGGTCCAGAATTAGAAATGGTCTAGCCGTTTTAAGAAATGACTAGACCGATTTAAATAAAACAGATGAACCATTTTTCAAAATAGTAAGACCGTTTTGGCTATTGTCTTTGTTAAAAACAGATGGTGTATTCGCAAGAGAGAAATAATATTTTCTCATATTCCTCCTTCTTTTCACCATTAAAAGGGTTAGAGAAGTGGTAGATAGGAATGAAAGGAGAAACACATCCACAATGGTCATACCAGGTCCGAGCAGTCCAGGTCGGAATATAGATGTTTGTCTTCATCCGTTGATTGATGAGTGGACGCAATTGTGGTCCTCTGGAGCTTTGACTTACGACATCTCGAGGAAACAAAATTTTGTTATGAGAGCGGCTTTGATGTGGACTATCAATGATTTTCCAGCTTATGGAATGGTTTCTGGTTGGAGCACGCATGAAAAGCTAGCATGTCCATACTGTATGGAGAACAACATGGCATTCACGCTAACAAACGGGGGTAAAGCTTCTTTTTTTTACTGTCACCGTCATTTCTTGCCACATAACCACAGGTACAGAAAGAACAGAAAGGATTTCTTTATTGGCAGAGTTGAAAATGATGTTGCACCCCCGCGTCTTTCTGGTGAAGAATTGTTTGATGTTGTGTCAGAGTACGGTGAAATTGTGTTTGGTCTCCAATCAGGTAAGCAGAAGTTTTCTGGTTTTGGTTTGACCCATAATTGGGTGAAGCGAAGTATATTTTGGGAGCTTCCTTATTGGAAGACCAATCTTCTCCGCCATAACCTTGACGTCATGCATATTGAAAAGAACGTGTTTGAGAACATTTTCAACACCGTTATGGATGTGAAGGGGAAGACAAAGGACAACATCAAGGCTAGATTGGATGTAGCGCTGTTCTGTAACCGTAAAAATATGGAGTTGGTTTGTGATGGGTCACGGGTCGCAAAACCAAGAGTAAGCTTCGTGCTAGAAAAAAAAGCACAACTACTAGTCTACAAATGGCTTAAGAGTTTGCGTTTCCCTGATGGACATGCCTCGAACATATCAAGGCTGGTTAATACAGAGGAATGCAGATTATATGGAATGAAGAGTCATGACTGCCATGTGTTTATGCAAACACTCATCCCATTAGCTTTTCGTGATTTGTTGC
>Ga0325405_1005814_pt1 | contig 12501 bp, 8 predicted proteins | sample PopdelMetagenome_21_FD_205663 | JGI IMG/M metagenome (GOLD analysis project Ga0325405, IMG submission 205663) | Populus deltoides microbial communities from Bellville, Georgia, United States - Xylem-Control-R2 | ecosystem: Host-associated > Plants > Phyllosphere > Stem > Wood/Secondary xylem...
TTTTGCGCCTCATACAAAAAAAATCACGCATTCTATATGGTACAAACAAATTATCTATGAGTAAATGACAAATGAAATTATAATATTTGGAATAGAAAAATTATCTTGATTTCGATGTTACCTAGTTGCAGCGTGATTCTCCCAAACCCTCCTCACAACATTATCATTTGCTTTATCCCACTCAAATTTAGCCTTGCAATAAAAATTTATACAAAGAAAAATTTCAGTAATTTCAATAAAGTAAACGAATTAACATAATAAATAGTAAAATTTTAAGTTAATACTAACCTTAAATCTTAAAAACCATCCATCAACATGTGGTTTCCATTCAGGATGTTTGGAAACCTAATTCCATTGAAACAATAGAATTTTCATCGACAATTAAAATGCCGATGTTATTATTTGGGTAACCTTAATGTTTGTGAACCTAAAATTGGATAAATTTAATGAAATATCATTTGTTCATAAATTGTTAAACATAAACCAACTCAAAGCAAAACAAAGTTACATTGAAAGGTCATCCTTTCACTACGCCTCATACTTGCGGGTGAATGGATTCCACTGTAAAGGGACCCCCTCTCTACGTTGCAACATCGCACTTGAAAAGGCAGCATCGTGAGTTGATGCATGTGCTTCAGGTGCCTTTTTTGGTCGACGCCTAATGACTCGTGGTTGCCATTATCACTACTAGAAGAACTAGTAGGGATCCTGCACTCACGACGAGCAATTGATTTTCTTTTAGGCATCTACATAAATTGACCCAAAAAAAATTAACAATTTCAATTTTTTTAATAAAAATTTGGCAGCACCTCCCCTGTATAGTAGCCTACCTAAAATTTTTAATCCTGCAAATAGACAACATGTATAACAAAAACCAGTTGATTTTATTATATTTCTACCAATAATTTTGAATAATTCAATTTCATATAAAATTCTCATTTTCTACATGATAATATTTTTAATCCTAAATTGACAAGAATTTATTTTAAATGGAATACATACAATATAATAATTAAAACTAATCCTACGCATTTAATTAAATATTAACAACAAAATGAAAAAAAAAGGAAACAACACAAAATAATGAAAAATTATTGCAATAACAACTAAAATTCAACACAACTATTACTTCATAAAATTATAAAATAAAAACAAATAATTGAACAAAAATAGAAAAAAAAATAAAAAATAATACAAAAACAAATAATGAATGAAAAATTCTTACCTTAATGACGTGCTTAATTTCATAGTTGAAATAGGTGTGGTAATATATATATATATATATATATATATATATATATATATATATATATATATATTTTTTTTTTTTTTTGTTAAAAAACCTTAGAAAAAAAGAAAAATAAGAAGAAAATACTTCAAAAAATTTACCTAAAAAACACATTTGATTGTGTTAAAAGAAAAAAAGCTTGATTTCTAGCCTTGATGTTTGAGAGATGGAATAGAAAGGCAGATTAGTGAGGAGAGAATCAAAGAGAAAATTATATGATTTTAAGCTAAGAGAAAAAAATAAAAGTGATTTCATTTATGAACAGAATTACTGACATGCTATTAAATATTATTATTTTTAAATATTTCATTGGTGATTTCATTTATAAAGCCTCTTTGAAATTTTTTATTCGCATTAAAAATTTCACAAAACCCCTTCAGATTTTTTAATTTCATCTGTAATTCTATCAGTATTATAGCAAACAGTTAGTTAGAAATGCATTAATTACCAGCATGATGGAATTCTATCGGGAAATTGTAAACCATGTGAAAATACAAATCTATCCCTGTAGGCCAATTCAAACGGTTTTTTTAGGGGTGAAAATATAATTCTACTATTATAATTTATAGTGAATCATGCCTATTATACAATGCTTTTCTCACACGAAATAAATTCCGTTAATTTTGTTTTTTTAATGTATCAAAAGATAATATCAACCCATGAACAGATAATTATTGCTAAAAAAGCAACTAGAAAGAACGACTTCACCCCTAGAGAGATGCTTTGAGAATTTTTATTTCAAGAGCAATAGAGTCATAATTAAGTGGAAATCCCCTTTTAAGGATACTGAAGTAAATTCATTGTATAAAAAGTTTATAAAAAGATAAAAATACACCTCAATAATTATAAAAGGACAAATAAATTCTATAAAAATACAAATCTACCCCAATAGTCCAGTGCAAATGGGTTTTTTAAGGGATGAAAAGATAATTTCAAAATTATAAAAGGACAGATAGGTTATGTTGATTTTCACTAGCCAAATCTTGCAACCAACTTCAACTCTTTCCTTCGTCTCCGATTTAATACTGTTAATAGTCACTGTATTGTACTGTTCTGTCACATTAACCCCTGCACTATTAGAATATGCAACCAAGTCCTTAACTTTAAGTTTTTGACGAGTATATCCTTTTATCAAATTCCAGCCAATTTTACTATTAATTATCATGTACTAAATAAATGCTTAATTTTAAACTCTCACATTGTGATTCATTATTAATCAGTCCTAAGGAGTAAGATATTTTATTTTCTCTAGTACACTTAATTTAGATTTAAATGTAAGAAATTCATTATATCATGCAATATATAGGTTTTATAAGTTACAAGATAAATGATAAATCACTAAAATATCCAAGATAATTAAAATAACCTGAATTAAAATATCCAAGATAAAAATTAAAAAAATAATACATTATACTTTTTTTAAGATCAACAATTCTCTGTGTAATTTCTTAGAAGTTTGTACTTAAGTTATATGGACTTGAATTAAAACTTAATAGACAAATGCATTAAAATAAGTTTAAGAAACAAGGAGCTTAATTGCAAATAATTAATAGTTGAAGGCTTAATATGATAGAACTAACATAGTACAGGAATTAAAAATATCATTAATAATTTAAAACACCTTATCCTCTTTCTTCTGACTCTACCACCTCATCACCTACACGCTACACCCAATCTAATCAAATAAAGCTTCAAAAAAAAAAAAAACCCTTTAAAATCCCTAAATCCCCCATTTTGATCTAAGAAACCCAACGAATCCAAATCATGGGAACCGAAATAACAGAGCCGTTACTAGTCGACTCCAAGGACACAATCAACACCGTTGACTCTACAGAAATCATTCCAGAATGGAAGGATCAGATCACGATCAGAGGGCTGGTAGTGAGCGCTGTATTAGGAGTACTATTTTGTATCATCACTCACAAGCTGAATTTAACGGTGGGGATTATCCCGTCGTTGAATGTAGCAGCTGGTTTGCTTGGTTTCTTTTTTGTTAAATCATGGACTGGATTCTTATCCAGGTTAGGCTTTTCTGTTTCTCCTTTTACCAAACAGGAGAATACCGTTATCCAAACTTGCGTCGTCGCTTGCTATGGCCTCGCCTTTAGCGGTAACCGCCGTTACTTTGATATATAGATACGGTTATTAGTGTACATAGAGGTTGATAATTATTTCATTTTTGTTAATAATTTAATAATTTTAGATCAGGTTAGCTAATTAATTTTATTGTTGTAATTTATTGATAATTGATGATTAGTTTGTTAATCCATTCTTTGAAGAGGAAAGAGGAGGTTAGGATAGTTAATTTTGTTAGAATTACATTTTTTTTAACTGTACTTGATTTTAATGGTGACAGGAGGATTCGGTTCGTATTTGATTGCTTTGGACGAGAAAACATATAAATTGATCGGTACAGATTACCCTGGGAACCGGGCCGAAGATGTTAAGAATCCGGGATTGGGGTGGATGATTGGATTTTTGTTTGTTGTTAGTTTCCTCGGGCTTTTTAGTCTTGCTCCGCTTCGTAAGGTAGCTTTAAACATCGTTCTTTTTGAGATTTTTGAAGAATATGCTACTGCTAGTATGTTAAAATGGCGATATGTTACTGAGAATCATCTTGTATCCGTTTGTTTTTGTTCGATGTTGTTTCAATTAAACTGCTACTTGCATCTATTCTTGGATACATATTGAGTAGTTTCTTGACATTTGCAACAGATTTTGGTGGTTATGACCGCATAAAATCTGAAAAAGACTTACTTGTGCTCGAACTGTTCCACGTATACTATTACTCTTGTGGCGTGTTAGTGGGAACCATGATTATAAGTCTAATTGATTCTCATTATATTTTGTGATGAATTGATAGGTTATGGTCATGGATTATAAGCTTACATATCCCAGTGGTACAGCCACAGCAATGTTGATAAATAGCTTTCACACAAACACAGGAGCAGAACTTGCTGGGTGAGTGCTGGGTGTGTCAAGTTCGTCATTATTTTGTAGGTCTTATATGGTGTCTCTTGATTTAAAGTTGCTGGAAGATGTTATTAGAAAATATCAAAATCAGTGAAGAAAATTTAAACAATTCTGGAGAAAATGTATAAAGAACGAGATTTGTTTGTCTGTAGGATTATCAAAGAACATGAATGGTACTGCCGCATACTAAGTAAATCTAATAATCATGATTTTTTCTCTCTAAAGTTTATGTTTTTTTTTTCCTTTTTTGGCTGCTACAGTTTGTTGAGTGGTTTGGTAGTCAGAATAGCTGAATTGACAAAAAGTGAGTTTCCTAATTTATATTTATTTTTAATGACTTTTAACAGGAAGCAAGTCAGTTGTCTTGGAAAGTATTTAAGCATAAGTTTGGTTTGGAGCTGCTTTAAGTGGTTCTTCAGTGGTGTTGGGGATTCATGTGGGTTTGATAATTTTCCCAGCCTTGGTTTGATGCTATTCAAGAACACGTAAGCATTTAATGACATGCATGTTGTTTGGACAGTGAATTACATTTTGGTTGGGTTGCTTTGTTGAGGAACTTTGAGAGCTATTTTCTTCTTCTTCTTCTTCTTCTTCCTTTTCCCTGGATACAAAATTGAAGTTCAGCATTGCTGTATCAATGGTTTATCAGTGATGTTACTGGTTTCTCACACGACTCTCTTTATGCAGGTTTTTCTTTGATTTCAGTCCAACTTATGTTGGATGTGGCCTTATTTGTCCTCACATAGTCAACTGCTCAGTTCTTCTTGGGGCCATCATCTCATGGGGTTTCCTCTGGCCCTTCATTTCCCAACATGCTGGGGTCTGGTATCCAGCTGACCTCAGTAGCAATGATTTTAAGGGTCTTTATGGATACAAGGTATGGAGAATAACCATTTTTATTCTGAAACACATCCACAAGTTTCAACAAAATGACTTAACTGCAAAAGGGTTTTGACTTTGCATGGCTTGGCATCTTGAGGTTTTGCCTTAAGAGGATGTAAGCCACCACATTAATTTTTTGCATGCTATATATGGATTACTACTACTGCCGGAGCAACATACAAGTTCCTGAAGTTTATAAACTTCAACTTTCACGTGTATTTATTTAGCATGCTGAAATTATTGGACTTGGTCTCTGATTAATGACAATGACTGTGACTCCTCCACCTTGTATTGTATATTCACTCTTCAGTCCTTCCCCCATTGTGGCTCCTCAGTCCTCACATAGACCTGGTCCATCCACTGTTCATCACTAGTATTGGGCTTGTTGATGAATAGTCTGTTATTGAATTTGCTTGCATGGCTGTGCCTTGGGGATGTTGTCTGAAGGAGTTTCCTTTCACACTGTTTGCAGGTTTTCATAGCAATTGCCCTTATCCTTGGGGATGGTCTTTATAATTTGATCAAGATAATTATCATAACTATCAAGGAAATGTGCAACAAAAGCACCATGCAGAACCTTCCAATTGTCAGTGAGGTTCAAGGTAATAATTCATACAGTCTCCATCTGTGAAACGTAATCACGTGATCTTGTTACCAATAGGCCTTCGGCTTAGTGGTAGGCTGGTCGTGGCCCCTTGGTAAAAATTAAAAAACCGAAAGATCTTGTCTCATCTGCCATGTTTCTCAAATGTGTCTGGCATTTATCAAGTGTGCTCATGTTTGAACTATTAACATAATGCTGAACTGCTATCTGAACTATTCTTTTGCTCCCAAATTTGTTTTGAGAAAAATTGGCTAGTTCAAGAAACTGCTCGAGTTGTAGAAGTGTAGTTTCTCCTTCCGGAAGAATCTCTTGTCTTCTGCACCAATTATTGTCATTAACATCCTTCAAGTTTTGTGTCTGTGCTGAACATCATGCATGATTTTTTTGTAGCACAAGCATATCCTGAGGTTATTAAGTTCAAGAGATGAATTATAATTACTCTCTCTGTCATTGCATTGATATTTTGTTAAATAGTGATGCTGTATTTAACAATGTTCAATTATTTTGATCAATATACTTGCTGAGAAACATGTGCTGTTGATTTTTGGGAACCGCAGTCTGACTAAAAGATTGGTCCCTATGTGACCAAAACAAAACAAGATCTGTCCCTAAATGTTACCTAATAAACAATAACTTATTGGATTCTTATATTGTTTCCTGAGTTCTGTTACAAAATGATTTTTGAGACATCTGACTTTACCTGCATTGAACAGTACTTTCATATCTAAATCTATCAGCGATGCTTTTTATTTCTCTGGCCCTACTAAAGCTTAATCTTCATCATACTGATTTCATGTAGCAATTACTGAGACTGCCATTTTCATATGATAATATTTATGCATTGTCGGCATTTTCCTTCATCAACAGTTGCGTATAGTTAGTATCATCTTCAACATGTTAACTTTTAGTTGCATGCCCTCTTTCTTGTTTGAATATAGCTGTTTTGTGTTCGGGAATAATTGTTTTTATGTGTCACTTGGCAGATAGTGAGACTTCCAAATTGCTACTGGAGCAAAGAAAAAGAGACGAGGTATTTCTGAAAGATAGGATACCCACCTGGTTGGTGGCTGCTGGATATGTCGGTCTGGCTGCAATATCAACCGCAGTGATTCCAGTCATCTTTCCACCACTGAAGTGGTATTTGGTTCTCTGTTCATACATTATTGCCCCTGCTCTTGCCTTCTGCAACTCCTATGGAACTGGACTGACAGACTGGAACTTGACATCAACCTATGGAAAGATCGGTCTTTTTATCATTGCTTCACTGGTTGGTTCCGATGGAGGAGTTGTAGCTGGGCTAGCAGCTTCTGGGGTGATGATGTCCATTGTCTCCACCGCGGCTGATCTAATGCAGGATTTCAAGACTGGTTACCTCACTCTATCATCAGCCAAGTCTATGTTTGTGAGCCAGTTGGTAGGAACAGCCATGGGTTGTGTCATTGCTCCACTGACTTTCTGGTTGTTTTGGAGTGCTTTTGATATCGGAGACCCTGATGGTCCTTACAAAGCTCCATATGCCGTGATATTCAGGGAAATGGCTATCTTAGGTATTGAGGGCTTCTCAGAGTTACCCGAACATTGCCTGGCATTATGTTGCGGATTCTTTGTAGCTGCTCTAGTTATCAACCTTCTAAGGGATGTGACTCCCAAGAAGATCTCGCAGTTCATTCCTATTCCAATGGCCATGGCAGTCCCATTTTACATCGGAGCTTACTTTGCAATTGACATGTTTGTTGGGACAGTGATATTGTTTGTATGGGAGCGAATAAATAGGAAGGACGCTGAGGATTATTCTGGGGCGGTCGCTTCTGGTTTGATATGCGGTGACGGGATTTGGACAATACCATCAGCAATTCTCGCTATTTTTAGGATCAACCCGCCCATCTGCATGTACTTTGGGCCTTCTTTGAGTGGGTGAGCAGGGAAACCTCTGCCTGTGCTGTATGTATTGTAGCTATACCTTCTTTGAACTGAAATACTTTATTTCATTCTGTAAATCTGTATGTTATATTTGATTGTTCAAGTATATCGGGCATGGCTTGAGATAAAATAAAAATTAAAAAATGATGAAAAATCTGATTTTCATGTGAGATGTGTTTGCCTCACTTAAAAAATGGATGAAAACAAGGTTCTGATTAAATTCCCTGTTTTCTCAAGGACTAAATAATTTTTTCGGCAACAAATTAGTCTTTGAACAGTAACAAATGTTGCAGGGGTCGAGCATCTTTCCTTCCCCGCAAGTAAACATGTTTGTGACCGGTTTTGGGGTTGGCTTTATATACTCTTCGAGGGAATAAAAAAAAAAAAAAAAAACTAAAAGGTGTGGTAGAAGTACAGTGGCAAAGGTGTGATTTAGGATTATAGTAGTGGAATTTTGTTTTTGTCCTTAAAAAAATGATTTTAACTGACCTTGGGATTAAATAGTTTTTTCAAGTAGTTCATTTGTCATTATAGAATTATTAAAGGCTATCCTGGTCTTTTTATAATTTTCTTACACAATAAAATTAATTGAATATCCTTAAAAGAAAAAAAATACAATGGCTTAAAGACATATTTTGATTTTTACTTTTTAAAGAAGAATATAATGAACCAATTCTCATTAGAATCAAAATTCTTTAGCTTGGCTTAAGGGCTTTTTATGTAATTGTATAAAGGTTTTTTAGATAATAATAATTTGATCCTAGAGACAATATGGTAGTATAATAAATGAAATAAAACAAAAAAGTTCTGTAACGCAAAAGTCAGTCACTCTGTCATCTTTTTTTTTTATAGTCAAAACCGTTCTTCACCGTATTATTTGACTCGTCTTAGTGTCCTTTTTCTTTTTAGACGGCACATGCATTGCGACTCCATCCAGTTTAGCACTGGTTTGGTTTTCTTTTTTTCTTTTATTTCTTTCCTCCACTAAGATTTGCATGACGCTCCTAAAAAAATTCACAACAACCCTTTAATTTATTTTCTCTTTAAATTTAGTTTATATTCTTTTAATTGCAATTTCTTTTATTTGAAACAATTATTTCAAATTAGAAATTATTTGCAATTTCACCCTCCAATTTTTTCATCTCTTAGATTTTGGTCCATAATCTTTTGATTGTTATTTTTTTTATTTGAGAAGATTTATAAAATTGATTTTTTTTTGTGATTTCATCCTCTATTTTTTTTATCAGGTTTGATCTTCATTCTTTATATTACTTTTTTTTTTGTTGCTATGACAAGTTTTTTAGATTGTGTTTTTTTCTTGATTTTATCCTTTAATATTAAATTAGTTGGGAATTAGGCTTCTTGATTGAATCCCAGTTTGAGATTTTACGGGTTATGATTTTGAAAGATAAATCTGGGTTTAGAAGATTTATTCGAGTTTACTAGGTTTTTAATGTTATTAAATTAGGGTTGCTTTTTTATGTTATTAAATTGACCGAATTTATTAAACCCAGTTGACTCAATAACCCGAGTTGAGAATTTCTTTATAAATCCTAGCATCACCTTGAATTTATTCTTCTTATATTTAGAAAAATTTAGTTTGGCCCACGATGTTGCACCACCGGCCAATAATATAAGCTTTTTTGGGTTATTTTTTTAAATTAATTTTTTATTTCATTTTCAGCTTTTGATATTTGACTTATTATAATTGAGGTTTTTAATTTGTTTTGACGTGGATTGTATATATTTATCATGATCTCATATTGTATATGTGGGTTTCATAGATTAACTATTTATTGGCCCCTGATGATTAAATATACTGTTGTTTTAATTTATTTATTTTTAAAATATACTGTAAAATATATCACCATCTAATCTAAGTATTTCAACGATACTCCGACCATCATCGTACGTTAAATTTTTTAACATCCTAATAGTTTTCTTTTTAAAGGTGAAAGAAAGAAAATCCGCCCTACCGCGAAGGGCGGGACAAAAAGCTAGCGAGAGCTGTGAACTGGCAATGAAAAGTCCAAGTGAAAAGAAAAGATGCTGCCATCACCACATGCTTAAAAACAAGTTTCCGAAAATGACTGAGCCACTTGTCGAGATTGATGCTTGCTAGCAGCAGCCTCTGGGTTTTCTTCGTCTAATCAGCGGAACAATTGTAGCCGTCAACATTGGATGTTTTCTTTCAAGTTTGGTAATTGCCAACCAAACACTTGTTTTATGCCTTTAAATATTTTTTGCTGCTTTTGGTAAAGCATATCTGAATACTCAAGAAGGCTACTTGTTTTGAATACTTTATTACCATGAGACATCATTGAGCACAATAATGATACACTCTATCTGCTCTCTTTTCTTTAATTTACTTTTCTTTTTTCTTTTTATTTTTTAAAAAAGATTGATTGCTTGCACCGATCATCCCTTCGATTTACAGAAATACATCCAGCTTTTGCTGATATCATGAGTACTGCTGAGGTCCTTTGGAGGAAGGGAGAAAATATTCAAAGAAATTCGCTCGTCTTATAGTCTCTCATGTTAACATTGCTGTCACGAGACAGATAGAACTTGGATAATGGATGTTGATGGAATACCCTTTCCCTGTCTTCAAGTTATAAGAATCCACCTCCAAATTATTTAGAAATAAATTTACTCGCATCAATGGATTTAGAAGTGCTTTTTGCTTATACGGGGATGATATTTCTTTTTTTTTCCCTTAAAATTCATGGCTTTTATATCCTTTCTGGATCCATCCCCTCCTTTTGACACCAAACACATCGCTCTTCTCTCTCCTTGTGTACTTTTATATAATTAATTATCATTTCCTTCACCAGAATGAATATCCTAGCCCTAGGCGAGCTTTTCCATGCTTAAAAAAACTCGTGCATCTTTTTTCCAGAGAGAACCAGTGGGGAAAAAACAGGATCAGTTTAGGTGGGTTAGGGATGGAGGAGGGTTGGGTTTCTTGCAAGACGTACAGAACAGAGACATGTGGCAAGAAGAAGATGGATGAAAAGTACAGCCATTCTTGTTTTTTGCACTAATTGAGAATTCAGTGCTTTTGAACTGTTACACAAAATAGATTCTCAGAGTGAAAGAGAAATCTAATTCTCAAGACATCACACTAAAAATGTATGCACGTCAAGCACATGGCGAGGATTGCGACCTCTTATGGTGGGCTTATCAGTCTCCAAATCTAATGGAATCTATCCATAAAAATCGCTCGATACATAGGTGATTCTAAACCAATCATTTCTCTGTTATCTCTAAATTATTGCACCACTTTTGCCCTGAAATTAACCTAATCTAATCTAGTTAATCTCCCCAACATTTGCAGTTGTTTTCTTTTATTGGCCGTGAAAATCCAACGAAAAGCAGGGAAGTAAACAAGGATGGAGTCAATAATACATGGCAAACACAGAATAAAAGGGAAAAAACAATTTTATTTTCGAGCAAATTCATCGATGCACAGAGCCAACAGAAAGGGATAACTCATGGGTGCGGTAGATGTGACACAAGGATAATGGTGAGGTCCATCTTATCATCAAAAGGAGCCATTTCAGTTAGAGATTCTGGCTTTATTGGAGCTCAGCGACTGGTGGATGTGGCTCCTATTCAATGCGGTGGAGCAACCTTTTCTTCCCATTTTCATTCCTCCTAATCCCTACAGTCGGTCCATTTCGTCGAGGAATATCACAATAATGTAAGGTATATAAGGTAGACAAGGACATCACATATATTTTGTGCTGTGTAAGTTTTTTCATGTTACTCTCTCAGCTTTTCACTCGAAAACTTTCCATGGTAAGATCGCTGGTGCAGCCCTTTGCAGTGAAAATGACAAATTAATGCATTGCATGGGGTGTCTTTGTCCCACAGCCCTGCCCTCTTGCTCAAAGCAAAACAAGGGTAATTCCAGCTCCCACCCCAGCTAACGTGGACCCAGCATTTAACCTACCTTCGGCAGAAGCTCCATTTTTCTCTTCAAAAATTAATCACCACCTTTTACTTTTAATCCTTTTTCACATTCATCCCTCTATATGATTTTGATTTATTTCGATCCTTTTACTGCATAGGCTTGTACTTGTTGATTCCTCTATCCGATCCCATTAAACAAGCTCATCAGTTTAATTAATTATCGTCGGTTGTTTCAGATAAAGAATCTAAACCATCCCACTTGTTAATTCAATCTATAATGAATAAAAATACATTAAATTCTTAAATTTAATAAAAACTAAATAAAAATAATTTGGTTAGTTGTAAATATTAAATAAAAAAAATGATATTTTCTTAAAATTGAAGATTACCTACCAATCCTGGGAAAAAATTAATTCTGTTTTTTAATAAAAAAATCAAAGAATTGTTTTTTCTAGGATTAGGATATGAGATTAATTCCAATCTTCTTATTTTTTTTTTCTTTTCATTATTTAAAATTTATTTTATTTTTATCATTAACCAAATTATTTTTCATTAATTTATAATAATTTAATTTAATGTATTTTTATTTTTATTTATTATAAATCATAGACAATATGGCATGATCTAGATACTCTATTTGAGTCAACTTATAATGGCAATTTAGTTAAACTATGGGACTCGCTTAACTGAGTTAGATGGAGGGTTCAACAAGGACGGAATATACATGAGAATGGGACAATTTCCCCTTTACATCTTCTTAAAATTCATATTAGTCCTTAATAGTTTTAGAATTTTGAATTTGCTCCCTTTTCTTCCTAGAAATTTGCCTCTCATGCTTTTTGATCCATCACTCCATGACATATCTACTAAAGAGTACTTTAATTTCAATAATTATAATTCAATTATCATTTAAATATAT
>Ga0325405_1005818_pt1 | contig 12495 bp, 9 predicted proteins | sample PopdelMetagenome_21_FD_205663 | JGI IMG/M metagenome (GOLD analysis project Ga0325405, IMG submission 205663) | Populus deltoides microbial communities from Bellville, Georgia, United States - Xylem-Control-R2 | ecosystem: Host-associated > Plants > Phyllosphere > Stem > Wood/Secondary xylem...
CTGGTTCTGGTTCTGGTTCTGGAGCTGGTGTCGGTGCCTGCAATATTGATGCCAGAGCTATTTCTTCTATTCTCGGTTGTTTCTCCAAGTACCCCATCATTCTCCTAGGCTTCAGCACCCCACCCTTTTTCTCAACTGCAACATCTTAAGAAAAAAAAAATGCAACTTACTATTAGTTCTACAGATTCAAGAAATGAGGCTCAACAACTCACCTAACATAAAAATGTTAAGAAATCCTTACCATTTAAATCCAAGTAAGGTTTTGAAGATTCTGATAAGAGAACAAGTGTAGGGGTGACAATTGCGAGGAGAGCCCAGAAGAAGAAAATCACTAGAAAAATTCTCCCAGTCATTTGTAGGGGAACAGTGGTACAGTCCGATATTATTTGAGATTCTATCGCAGATATAGAGGGAGAGTTTCTATGCCTACAATTAGCTGGCCATGTCCGAGAAACGTTGTCAATATAAAATTCAGCAAAGTACTGCTCCAATTTGTTATACATTTGTCTTTCAATTTTAAAGTCAATTAGTATCAAAATAACATATTCGAGACGTCTGCTATTCAGTTGTTGGGGATTTGATATACAAGTTGGTACATGATTAGACATTTCCATCTGGCATCATTGCCATGGCCCTAGCCAATACATACGTGCCAAGCCTGCTTTTGTGGTATTTTGTACTTCACCCCCACTCATTCTAGCCGTCTAGCAATGGAGCAGCCAGGTGATATCTGAGAATATGATTATGGCTTGAGATATTCAATTATTCAAATTGACCATGTCGTGAGTAACTTTTTTCTTCAATCGGCTTTGGCTCCTTGCTGATTCATGGCTACACTAGCTAATTTCTCCCTTGTGATTCAGTGTTGCTCACACTCGTTTTCGGGGCAGCACGAGGTCAGAATTGGTGATTCGCCGAGGAAACTTCAAGCAAACTTCTGGCTGTCCCCAGGAGAGAGACTGCAAGGAATCTGACCTCCAACAGAATGAATCCATGAATGTAGATCAGCAGATGAACCGCAAGAGACAAATTGGTGGACCATTTCGGCTTCGCATTGGGTTTACATGGATTCCAGTCTGAACAAGCCTTGACCCAGTTTGATCCTTTTTGTGCTTTTGGTTAGGTTCACGCCTAGCTTTTTATGGTATTGATAAAACCTTAACGTAAAACCAATTTAGAGCATTCCGAACAAATGCTGATTGTATAATATTAACCACATATTAAATCAAGATGATCATGATTCAAATACAGTTGAAACTTGAAACATTGAATCCAAATACAATCCATTCACACAAGTCACTGCAAGGGACAGCAAAGCACAAACAGTGCAATTTAATCGATTTCTGCAACTTCAAAATTAAAAAAAATATATGGAATGTCATTTTAGAACACACAACATCCAAGGAAACGAAATGGTCAGCGGATGTGTAAGGAACAGGGGAGGAAGAAGGTGGGAAATTGTGATCTGAAAATTTTACAATTTGCGTTGAAGTTGAAAACGAATTTTGATTCATACATATAAACTGTAGTCAGTGAGATGAATACAGAATCCAACCAGGTCTCGCCATTGGTTCAAAATCATACAAGTGGGATTTTCTCAATCAATGCACAGCTCAAACATCAATTCACACACTGACAGCTCAGGCATCTTCAAATACTAAACAAAGTAGGCCGGCTCACCATCAAGCACGATTGATTCATTAGACTAGAAAAATAGAATACTAGAAGAATTCTAATGTATAAAGGAATACCTCCAGCTAACGCAGAAAATGTGTGATTGTAAAGTCATGCTAGTGACTGCTACAACTAAAAATATAAAACAAAATGAAATTTTCAAATCCTATTGAGTTTTGCATATGGCACTTGACGTAGACAGGAAAACCTTCAAAAAATTAAAAGCAAGACATCTGGAAGGCTTCAGGACATGTCATAGCTTAGTCCCTCATCAAGCCACTGCTGCTTGCATCAGACTTCTTCTTGCCATACCTCTGCAAAAAAACAAAAGGAAAGGAGTTACCGCATTTTAACTGGAAAAAGAAAAGGAAACATCCAATGTGCATTTTAACTCCATTTGTGATTTGTGTGTTCAAACAAAAAAAAAAGAAGAAAACCAGCCATCAATTACCACGACTGAAAGAGAATATAGAAGATGGTAGCAAAAGGGAGAGAAGAGGGGTGGTTACAACAAAACTCTCCAAAGCTCTTACCTGCTTTCCTAGGCTGAATGGAACATATTTGTACTTCATCATGTGCATGATTTGGCGCTTCATTGTGAGGACAAACAGAACAATCCAATAGCAGAGTAATATGGGCCAGAAAACAGGGACATCAAATATAGAAAAGAAGGTCATTAGGAAGGCCACACAAAAAGCCTTGGTGATGGCATACCTGAAAGCAGAACCAAAAAAACAAGTCATTTTTGGGGTCTGGAATTCATAGAAAATAAGATATGGTCAGAGTGCAAAGTGTGAGATGGATTCTGTTCATTCAGTAACATCTTAGAATGGGGCTCTGTCAGAATAAATGATGTTGATCAGACTGAGACAAAGTGTATCTTCTTCCTGCCTTGCAAGATCTAGGGCCACTAAAGCTTACCAACAATATTGTCTTCTTGTTGACTAATTAACCTACGATGTCTGTTATTAAAGCTCTTTGTAATCTTTCCTCGTCAACTTGCATATGCAGCTGGTCCCATGCCAATAGGATTTTTATAAACCTTTTTCAAGCCTCTTAGCAATAGTTTCTAGTTCCTCAGTCAGTGTGATGTTGAAAAGCCAAAAGGTATAACTTTTTTTCAAGACCCCCCCCCCAAAAAAAAAAAAAGGAAAAAGAAAAAAGAAAAAAAAAAGAGTACCCTTCTAATATCAGCTCTTACAGAGTATAATTTATGCCAACAACAGCTAGCAAACAAAGATGGCAATAATCAAACAAATTATGGTAATGTGTGTTTTGTTGGCAACAAACTGGTTTCAATCCACCAGAGGTTATATGGATTGTCCACATCCATGCCTCGTGTTAATACCCTTTTGAATTTATTATCTGATACAGAATACATATTCCAAGTGTAGAAATCATGCGGCATTAATGACACCAACGCCATGAAACATTAATAATATTCCACAGAAATTATAACTGGCATGTATAGGGTCAACAAAATGCAAAGTGCTAAATCTCTATGTAACACTGAGTGTTCTCCAACTAAATTTCCTACCACACCAGCAGCAGATGAAAGCAGCACTTCATACTAACTTTTAGATTTTTACACTTTAATCAAAATAGTATTTCTGATATCCTATGCTTCAAGATTAAAATGGACAAAGCAATCATAAGCAAAACCCATGCAGGACAAAAAAATGACACCTGCTTGTAAGGATAAATAAAGCCTGACAGATAAATATTAATGGAAACTAATACCAGCACGAACACCAAAAACATGCTGGAGTACAAAGAACATGCTGGAAAATCAATTGCATAACCTATTCAGGCATTCCACCCAAACACTAGCTAATATACCAAAACAAATGGAACCATCTACTATACTACAAAAGAAAATCTTGATTACCAGAACTTAAACTCAGGAAGGCGGCGGATAAAGGGCTTGAACTCATCCGATCCTTTAGTTGGCAAAGAAGCCCCATCCAAAACTTCAAGTTCAGGATCAACCTTGGGTGACAGAAACCCAATCAACAAGTTCAAGATATAAATCCCAAGACCATAAGACACAATGTAAAACCCTTGAGCATAGAAAACACGCAACACATAAATTGCTGCAACCGCAAGAGTTCCAAGCCACCTCTGCATCGGATGAGGAGTGGATCGGTCAAGATAGTACTGGAATGCCCGAGAGAAATCATTTCTCCACTTCGCAACAGGTCCCACCACATTGGCAGCATCACCACCATTTCCTTCCATCAATTACTATATTCTAATTTCTCCTGCAGATCCAAAACAAAATCAATAATCTTCTACAAAACTTGAATTAATTAGGGCTCAAGCTAGCTTAATTGCAATAATCATTTCAGTTATTTTCTTCAAAACAACACAACTTCAATAACAAAATAATAAAAAAAAAGAGGATCAAGAATCGTTAAATTTCTTCTTATTTTTTTAATCACATGCGTAAATGATAACTATAAACGCGGAGAATAATTCAAATACTAGGCAAAAAAATAAATTAATTGAGATATAGAATTAGCTAAGCATTTTCTATTGTTTTTTGATTTCTCGGAAACCAAACAGAAATTAAACAAATGAAATCAAGAATCGTTAAAAACCTGTTTCTCTTTTTGCTTAAATTGATCGAGTGAATCATAAATATAATAATAGCATACATAAAGAGAGACCATGAAAGCTAACCTCGAGAGAGTTAGGATTTTGAAACAGGTGAGGATCCAATTAGGGAAAGCGAACGGTGAGAAGGTGATCTATCGGTGATGAAGCGATCGCTGATTTTGTTACCTTCTCTTTCTCTGTACTTTTTTTAAAGCTTAAAATGCGTTTAGCATCTGAACGATGGACATTTCGCGTGCCAGTTGCAGGCGCGCGCCTAATCAACCCATCAGAACGTGCCCTTCTTATGTCGTTTTATTAGGAACTATTTATGGACCGAGCCAGGGTCTCCTTGGGACTGAACGTAGCCAGCCAAGTGACTGCTTGGACAGGCGATTTCGGCTCGCGTTAAAGCCCGATCCTGATCCCAGTCTCTTCTTTTTGTAGGATCAGTTCAATTTTCAATCCCAGTCTCCTTCCTATGTTTTCACTAAACCACCTCTGCCTGGATACAAATGAAAGTGTGGCCAAGAACCGGCCCGAAGATTTTATGGGTTTTTATGTTTTTCTCTCTATTTGGCCTTTTTAATTATTATTTTTTTCATTTTCTTCGATTTGTTTTTATTACTCGGTTCAGCTCTTTTTCCGTGCACACTATTAATGAAATAAATAAAATTGAGAGGAGGTTTCCGTTAAGCGATTGGGCCTTGCTTGATAGCTATGATATAAAGCCCGGCAAGTGAAATTCAATAAGCACGCCTCCAAAACAATTGGAGTCATTTTGTAATTGATATAAATTGTGATCCTTGGAGAGCAGCGCTGCAGCTGAGTGTCAGGGACCATTTTGTAATTTAATAATGGATCAAAAGCCAAATTTACCCTCCAAAGTCTCGGCTACATCCCACTCTACCCTCACAGTATCATTTTTCTTAAAAACCCCACAGACCAGCACCGAGCTAAATTTCTCTTTCCTGTCGCAGTGAAACCAACGAACAATAACCACTTGATCAAACAAGGAGTAGGAGATGGGGACCCTAGGCAGAGCCATATACACCGTCGGATTCTGGATTCGCGAGACCGGCCAAGCTCTTGATCGTCTGGGAGGCCGCCTTCAAGGCAACTACTACTTCCAAGAACAACGTAAGCAAGCTTAGCATTTCTGTAAACCCTAGATCCTAATTAAATCTCTTTATAGCTTCATTTTATCTAATTAGATCATATAATTAATTACCGCAGCTCGCATTTTTACTACGAATTTATTTGCGTGTTTTCTGTTTTCGAATCAGCGTAGATAATTTTATAATTTGCGGAGCTAGTTTGCTAATTTGGTTTTTTTGGAGAAATGTTTTATTTATTCGCTTAATCTTTGTGAATGTGAGCATTTCATAGATTTGATAGTGAAAGTTTAGATAATAATAACTTTTTGTCGTCGTTGTAGCATGGTTTTTTAGATTGGGCTGGCTTATTATTGATGAGGATAGTTTAGTTTCTCGGAATATAGCTGTATAATTTGAGGTTGTGATTGTTATTGTTAAAGATGCCACTTTAATGAGATGCAGGAGCAATTGGTTTTAACCGATAGGGTTTTGAAAGTTTTCTTTATAAAGTGAATTTCATCCCGAATACTTGCCTCCCTTTTGTTCTGTTATTACTGAAAAAATATTAGTTTTGCAATTACTGTGATTTTCCATCCACTTTCTTACCTTTTCTCTTATTGCTTGGATGAAATAACTCCTCCTCACGAGTGCTTGTGGTTTTATGTTGCATGTGCTCAAACTATCATGGAAACTTTTATTTTATAGTATACCCAGGGAATAATGAATATGAGTTTGCTATGAATTGGATCATTTGGTTAAATTCCATAATGGTTATGGAGTGCTTTGGAAGATAGCTCTGTGATGCACATGGGACACTCTCATGAACTCCATCCTGTCAGAGAAGTGACACGAATACATCACACATTCAAGACTGGTTTAAGCATTTTAATTCTCTTGCTCGGTATCATCTGCCTTGATGCCCGCTAACTACATGTTTCATAGTCCAATCTCTTCTTTTCATCTGCCTTTGAATCGAGTCATTTGTTCCTTATTTGTGCATCAACTAAACAAGTAGTTTAGCCTTTTTTGTTTTTTTTTTCTTTTATCTCCTTTCAATATGATTCTTATTATTAACATCAAGGAATATAATTTGGGTTATGCTGGTCTAGCTTGTCATTAGCTATGGCGGATGGTTGTCAAATCAAGATTTGAGTCATGAATTGGAAAGCCCATTTTTGGGATCAGAACCATGAGATTCAGTAACAAATGAAAATGGCATTATGAAAGATAAATAATATACTGCATATCAAATGAAAAGTGATCATTTATAAACAAAATGTGCATCAATTCATTTAATTTATTAGTTCTAAGTCTCTAAATGACCTCATAGTCTCAAAATCAACATACTGTTCATCGTTTTGTATGCGAATCGAGTCTAAGTATCTACCACATTAATCATTTCTTGTGTTTTAGTGTCCAGGCATCGAACTCTAATGAACATATTTGACAAGGCTCCTGTAGTTGATAAGGATGCATTTGTGGCTCCCAGCGCCTCTGTAATTGGGGATGTTCAAGTTGGAAAAGGATCATCCATCTGGTATGGATGTGTGTTGAGAGGTAAGATTTTATACCACTTATATTTGATGCATTTAATCTAGAATTTCCCCTTCAAATATGCTCAAGTGGATGTAATTTTTGGGCCTAAGAATTAAAATTCTACAAAGAGCTGTCCTTGTTGTTTTTGGCTTTTGCAATGACCATGAACTTATTTTGGTGGGCAGGTGATGTCAACAGCATCAGTGTTGGATCTGGAACTAATATACAAGACAACTCCCTTGTGCATGTGGCAAAATCTAATCTAAGTGGGAAGGTGCTACCAACTATCATTGGGGACAATGTTACTGTAGGTGAGCATTATTATGGAGGTCATATGTTTAGCTAGGAGCAATTAGGTGGTCATGTGTGATGCTTTCAAAATTTGCTTAATGAATTTAAATTTGAACTGGGCAGGTCACAGTGCTGTTGTACATGGATGTACTGTTGAGGATGAGGCTTTTGTCGGTATGGGAGCAACACTTCTTGATGGTGTTGTTGTTGAGAAACATGCTATGGTTGCTGCTGGAGCTCTTGTGAGACAGAATACAAGGATCCCTACTGGAGAGGTATGTCAGCTAACTCTCCCTCTCTCTCTAAGAATTTGAAGGTGCTTTTTTTCTGAATTTATAAATTTTTAGCTGTTCATCATATGCTTCAGACTTGTCTCGAATTGGATGCATCAAGGATATTGACATCTATTTGTAGAGACTGACTGTAGGTCTTCCTACACACTTTAAAGTTTAAACATTTAACAATTAGAGATGTAAATGAGAAGAATGAACTTCCAAACACTTCTAAACCCAAAAGTATCAGACATTATAATACAGTTTGATGTTAAACAGATAAGTATGTGGAGAATGTGTTTGTTCATACTGCATATGTGAATCTTTATAAGATATGCTGAAAGTAAACAGAAATACCAGCTTCAGTTGTTTGCAATGTATGCAGGTGTGGGGAGGCAATCCTGCAAAGTTTTTGAGGAAGTTGACTGATGAAGAGATAGCCTTTATTGCCCAGTCAGCCACCAACTACTCAAACCTTGCACAGGTTCATGCAGCTGAGAATGCAAAGCCTTTTGATGAGATTGAGTTTGAGAAGGTTCTTCGCAAAAAGTTTGCGAAGAAGGATGAGGAGTATGACTCTATGCTAGGTGTTGTGCGTGAACTCCCCCCTGAACTTATTCTTCCAAACAATGTCCTACCAGATAAAGAACATAAGGCAAAATGAGCCATTTCTTGAGGTATTGTTTCGTAAACTTCAAAATTTGAGGTTTGTCTTTCAAGGAATATTTGTTGGTATCCGCAAATACATGAAGAAGGGATCACTTTCTTTCCCAATAATACAAGACATGTTTAGGGTAGAATTTTGGCTCCATTTTAGCTTCAACCTCTGCTCTTCTTGTGGTTGTTCAGGCTCACTCTTTTCTTCCATGGGAGAAACTAATGCCATAAAGCATCATGTACCGTGATGTTTTTCTGATTCATGTACCTAAGAAATTCAATTTCAATATGATTTTGTTGATCCGTACTTCTGATATCAAATTATTTAAGGGGTTGAAATAACTAATTAGTTCATGTGGCAATACTCTTTTGTGTCTGCATATTGTAATAAAATTCTGGAGGCTTTTCTTAGAATTTGTAATCGAAGAAGAAATATAGAAAATAGATGCAATGGTCCAGATTCTCCTCGATAGAATGTTACAATGTTGAATCAACGATAGGATCTCAAAGCTATATGATTCATGTGATGGGTGTGTGATAGAGACAGGCAATGCTGCTTTTGTGAATGAGTGGTGCTTTTGCAACTGTAAGAGATAACCTGTTGCTCTGCCATTGGTTGGTGTTTGGTTGCTTGGCCATTTCTATCGTCTTGACAGGAAGCATGAGTCGAAAATGGCATTCAGCTGGGGAGCCAGATGCATATTACACTCTTACGCTAACTTTGCCAATCATTTCTTAACTAGAAGGGTTCCAATATTATTCTCCTCCATGTTCCTTCAGTTTTCATCATCAATTACATTATGAATGTTATCTGTTGGCATCTTCGGACCTCGACTGTAAATGATGTGCCATTTGTATCCTTCAATAAATGGAGCTATGCATTCTCCGTTGATGTGAAGTGCGGGGAATAGACCGCCGTGAGTAATGAGATGTGGTTTTCATTTGATTTTCAAAATGCTTAACAAGTACAGGTGAGGTGTTACCGGCGGCCCAGGGTTCAGAGATAACTCAATTTCATGACACCTAAACTGCGCTGGGGTATATCATTGGATCAAGATTCATGTGGCATAATGATCCCAACCCCCCACTCATAGCCAGTTTTGAAATGGGAACCTTAGGACCTGTGTTGGGGAGTTGCCCCAGTTGGGTCAAGGAACGAATCCTGGCTTCCATGGAAGAATGATCTTTTGTGTTTGTTCTCTCGTGAATTCGTGATGAACAGTTTTCACTGTTTCTTGTTGTGTGTTTCACACTGTTTTCGGGTTTCATTTCTCAGTTCGCTATGCAATGGTCTAGAAAACGTTGTTTTACGTTCATCATCTGGGGGCTTGGGAAAATTAGGCATTGGCTATTCCAACCTATTCCAAGCTAACGCCATGTGCCAACCCTAGGAAAGTTTAGCCAGGACTAGATAGGTGTTCCAGCAAGTCAAATTAAGTTTTTCCTAACATTAAAAAAAAAAAAATTAGGTGAAGACAATGCATTTAAAAGAGTAAGAAAAATTTGGGAATGGAATGATTGATTTGAATAGGTTTAATAAGCTTATTTAATTTAATAATATGGTTGTAAAATAAAAGGTCAATGATAATGATTAATTAGAAAAAAAATGATTGTTAATATTATAAAAAGATACCCTATAAATATTTTTAAAAAATCTCAACAATTTTATTTGTTAACAAGATAAAAATTAAATAAGAATGAGACAGTCTTATAAAAAAAAATCAAAGTTTAATTACTATCAAAGCAAACACAGAAGGATGGATTGAAAAAAATTGACTTTAGCCGGCATACTAAACACATGGTCAACTTACGAGAGCCGGATAACCTCGTATAAAAGAAACCGAATCAAAAAATGGAGCTCGCAAACAAAATAATTTAAGGCAAAAGTGAAAATAAAAATATTGAGTCAACTCTAGTTAACTTAACCAATTTACGACCCATGATATGAGATTAGAATAACCTCATAAAAAAAAGCAGCAAAATTTACAAAGTTAAAGGCTCAACAATATAATATGGAATGATGAAATTAAAAAAAAAACTAAAAAAATATAGAAGTCAAACCGGGTTAATCTTCAAAACTTGTATTTTGGGTTATGAGACCGGGTTACCCTATAAAAAAATAAACTCGAAAAAATCACGAAGCAAAATTTTCATTCATCCAATTTTTTTTTTAAAAAATAGCAATAAAAAAATAAGGACTAAATCTAGTTAAAACATTAAATGAAATACAAAATTAAAAAATATAATAAATCAGAAAAAAAAGATAAAAACAATTAGTAATCATAAAAATAAAGACTAAATCTGGTATTGATATTAAACAAAATAAAAGTACAAAAAATGAAATAGATCAAGAAAAGGATAAAGAAACATAGAAATAGCAATTAAAATAATACAGACCAAGTTTGATAGATGAAAAATTAAAAAAAACATTCTATTTTTATAAATTGTTTCAAGTAAAACAAATAGTAATTAAAAAAAACATGAATTAAATTTGAAGAAAAAACAAGTTAAAGGGCTAGCCTAACAAATTGAAGGGTTTGACATAAAAATCGAGGGGGAGAGGAAAACAAAACAAGAAAAGGTTATTGACGATATATTGGTCACACGCACCGTCCAAGGATGGAGAGGAAGCCAAACACTTTCCAATGTCATTATAGAATCTAATGTTCGGTAAATGGGTGTCACCAACCGTGTTGCCCAATCCTCGCGGACACACCCATGCATTAACTATTTTTTTTTAATTATTCTTAAATGTGATAAGTTATCAAATTATCTCTTAATAACAAAAAAAAATAATGAAAAAAAGCTCCAGACAATAAATTTAGGACTTCTTGCTATTAGAAATGATTTAGTTATTTTATTGTTTTTAAAAAAAGAAAAAAAAAACCATGCAGTCTTCCGATGTCAGGCAATTCTTTTGCTTTTTAAAAATTATTTAGTTTTCTCACCCTGTCAAAAAAAAATAAATTAAAATAACAGAATTAACCCTGTTCAATTTGACAATACCGAAATAACCTTGTAAAAGGATGATTTCGCCTCTAATTTGTGCTTTATTGGCTTACACTGTGAACAGCAAAAACATCATTATAATGCAGCATTCCACTGTGCAACGAATCTTTGCTTCACAGATAATCACCAATGCCTCGATGATAATTAGAAATTCGATGAAACAATTATTTTATGCAAATCGGAATCTGAAAAGGCCAGGACGCAATCCCCCGTGATTTAAGCTGTCCTCTAGTCGAGAAAGACAAGAGGTCGTCCATCTAATCAAACATCAATCCTAATCTCCAACAAGATTTGTTCCCGGTCTATTTGTTGGGTTTTTCCTGTGCGCTCTCCTCCACAGCCCCTCCCCCCTTCTATTCATTTTTAGTGCTGTTTTTTCTTCGAAATATTTCTGCCCCCTTACAGAATCCACGGCGATATAAAATCGAAGCCCTCCGAGGCCCAGTGAATCATGCCAAGCAATTCTGGTGCTCGAGACTTTCTTCACCGACATCCTCCTTTATCTCTATCTCTATGCCCATCTATTGCAAATCATGGAGGGGCATGTTGCTTTTCCTTTCCTGTCATAAACAATATCGTAGTGGTCGGAGCTTTACAATTACACTAGTGGGTGATTGATTGTCTAAATTTTAAACTTTAGTCACTCAACCTTGTGGACCTTAGACATTGGAAGAGACGATACGGAAACAAGAGATTCCAGTGTTTACTGGCTAAGGACCAGCGTTACGCCGAGGATCCTTTTTTCTCTGGTAAAAATTATATTCAAGTACTGCAAATATATTCTTCTTAAAAATCATTATAGGATTATAAGTATGATAGGATGAAATAGGTTTATTTTATTTTAATTAGATGATTAAAAAAACAATAATAATAGATTAATATATGACCCTTAACTATTCAATTCTTAATCCATTAAATATAAAATGATAAAATTAAATAAAAAAATCAATTCACTTCAACTCGAGTTAACAAGATAAATTTATAACTCTAGTAATAATAGCCCGGTCAAATTAAGTTATTTTGTCAAACTTGTATCTCGGGTGATGAGACCACATCGCCCTTCATGAAAATAGTAATAGAAAAAATATATATATATAGGATGAAAAGACAAAAAACTCATTTATGCATGGTTTAGTTTTTCTGGTTTTAAGGGTAAACTTGTCTTTTTATCATGTTTGAAAACGTGAAGAGACCACTGGTTACTTGTATTAAAAATTTGATATGTTGAATAAATCGATCATCTTATTATGTTTAAAAATTACGATAAACTTTAATGAGCAATGAGTGTTGCAGGTGAACAATGTTTTCGAAAGGGGTGTTATTGTTACTATTATTAGTTTTGGATGTAATGTGGATAGCCATCA
>Ga0325405_1005820_pt1 | contig 12494 bp, 14 predicted proteins | sample PopdelMetagenome_21_FD_205663 | JGI IMG/M metagenome (GOLD analysis project Ga0325405, IMG submission 205663) | Populus deltoides microbial communities from Bellville, Georgia, United States - Xylem-Control-R2 | ecosystem: Host-associated > Plants > Phyllosphere > Stem > Wood/Secondary xylem...
CAGGTTCCTCAAGTCATCACATTTGAAATATTTGTGTTTTCGGTGGATCCAGTCCTGGGAAAGAAAAAGAGTTTTTAGAATCAGCAAATCATCTTGGTCAGGTATTAGCTGAGAGAAAGATTCATCTAGTGTATGGAGGAGGCAACCTTGGGTTAATGGGGGGTGTGTCAATAACTGCATTTTTAGGAGGAAGTCAAGTTTTGATTGCTAACCTCTATCATGCCCACTCCCAAATTACCAGCAGCATGCTTAGGCAATGAATTTGAATTGACGTTGGGCGCGTCTTTGAAAGATACCAACCCCATTTTGATGTGTTCTAACAACTTCCTTTTAAAAGCATAACAAGTTTCAATTGCATGCCCAGAATTTCAAGCATGGTATTCGCAAGCTAGTTCTAGCTTGTACCATATAGGAAAGGGTGGTTAGATCGGCGGTAAAAGGATTGGAGCTAGTTCTAGCTTGTACCATAAATCTTTTAAAGGCATTGGTAGTGGAGGTAACTGCTCATAAGTATATTTTGTATATGGCCTTTGGTAGTTGTTTTGGCTGTTTGGTAGGTGATTTATTCGATTGGTTGAATTTGGGTGCAAGGGTTTGGTAAAGTTTATGTTGGTGAATTGAGGGGTAGGCATTTGTGGGTTTGGGTAATTTACTCTTTTGCCTTTATACCCTCCTTTTAAGTTGTTAACATCCCCTTCTCTTCTTCTTCCAGTAAAACCCTTTTTTTTCCAGAGGCTCTGGTATGCGCCCGACTTTAATGCCTTGCTCTATCCTCTCTGTTATGCGTACCGCATCATAAAAATGTTGAGATGAGCTGCCCATTAAATGCTCATAGTAAGGTTCTTTAAAAGTATTGGAAAATAAAGTCACCATCTCTGTTTCGATTAAAGGGGGTTGGACATGTGTTGCCTCGTCCCTCCATCTCTGTGCATACACCCTGATTGACTCCTGGCTTCTTTTTTCCATTGACATCAGGCTTGTTCGATCTGGAGCTATTTCCAAGTTGAATTTGTACTGTTTGAGGAAAGCTTCTACCAAATCTTTCCATTTCTTGATTTTAACAGTTTCCAACCATATATACCAGCTTAAAGTAGAGCCTGATAGACTATCTGGAAAAAAATAGATCGGCATTTTATCATCATGGATTACTTCAGCCATCTTGTTGCAGTAAGAACGAAGATTTGTGTTTGGCCACTCCAAGCCTGTATATTTGGTGAATTCTGGGACCCTGACATCTTTTGGTACCATGATGTTTGGTACCAAACACACCTCAGCTGCTCGTATTGGGTCAAACCAATCATTTCCTTCCACTGCTCTCCATCGTTCTTCTAATGCAGATATCTTTTCCTGGCTTATGAAACAGTTGGACCTACTTTCAGAAGGCCTATCCACCGTTAAATCCATGGTAGGTGGCGTGTGAGCTAACCGGATAGGGATGGCTGGCACAGAATGCTATTCTGCTACTGAATCTGCCCCAGATATATGAGATGCTATGGGAATGTGAGATGCAGGTGAACTTGTAAATGGTTGGGCAGATGTTCCCTCCCTACTTTTTTGTTTTTAATAGTTGTTCAAGCAGATTAGTCATCTGTGACACTTCATTTTTCACTGATTGTAGTTCGCTCTAGTAGCGGGATTCTAGGAGAGCCCTTTCTTCGTGTTCCATTCTTCGTTCTTCACTGATTGAGTTTGGTGTGATGGACCTTGGGTGGGGGACTTATGTTTCACTGGCGGTTACAAATGACATATTATAAACAGATGTATGAGGAAAATAAGATGCATATGTGATGCGTGTGTTTTTTTTTCTTTTTTAGAACTGATTCATGACTTTCATAATCCTTTAAGCAAGATTTCTAAGCTGAACTGATTGTTGTAAAAGAGTATTTGCCAAGTTCTTCATCAGATTTGACTACCAGAACTCATTTAGAAAGAAAGATAGGTTATGACCTTTTTATAACTAACCGGAGCTTGTACAAAAAGTTTACAAAATAACAACAGCCCTAATACATGGCTACTCTAAAAGGCATTTCCTTTATTCCCTAATACATTGGAAATAAGTGAGAGCCCCCGGGTATTCTCAATACATTGTAGCACTATTTCCAACTTGGGTGGCTTGTTGTTGCATCCTCTCAGCATAACGGTCCACTTGCTCGACCTGTTTTGTCATATCTCTTAGTTTGTCATGCAACAAGGTTTTATTTGTGATTATCACTTCATTGCTGGCTCCTACGGCTTCATTACTTCTTTCCAATGCTTGGACCATTGTCTCTAACAGTACTAACTTAGCCATAGCTCGTTGTAGTTCTTCTCTCTCGATGTCTAGCTCGGCTATTTTGGAGTTCATTTAAACTGCAAAGCTATCAATATATTATTAACATTCTTGGCGCTCTTGCTTCAACTCATGTAACTCTTCCTTTATCGCGCCGTAATGACTTCTTAATCCCTCTTCTTGTATCTCCAGCTCGGATTATAGAATCATTAACTGTTCTTTTGAATACTCAGCCTTTTTCTGGTAATCTCTCATGTCAGCCTCGACAGCCTTTCTCATACTTCTCTCCTCCTCTAACTATACCATATATTGGGCACACGTTCTTCTTTCTTCTTCTATATCAAGGTGGGCTGGCTGATTCTTTTCTTTCTCAGTTTCCATCTTTCTTATAAAAATGCTCCTTTCTCTCTTCAAGGAATCCAATATCTCTTTATGCACATTTATCTTGTCTTTCGCTGATTTCTTGATCTTGGCTAACTCTTTTTCTGTGAGCCCATTTTTGTGAACCAGTTTATCATTTTTAGTTATGCGATCCTTCAACTCATCCTGGATCCCTTTGGCTATTGCTTCAGCTATCTCTATCCTTTTTTGCCATTGTTTGAAAGATGTTAATTGCTCCTCATTATCTTCCAATTATTGGTTTAAGCAATTCCTCATCGTATTTTCTTCTTCCAATTGTTTTTCCAGGATTTGATGTTGCCTTTTGCTTTTGCTGAGATCTGCGCCGGATCTTTCCAACTGTCTTCTTAGCTCTTCCTCATTATCAATCCTTTTTCTTTTTGGTTGCTCTATTGTTGACTCAGGATGTTTAGGTGTTGAAGACTGTATTACCCCATAAAGGTTTCCATTTCTCCAGACTGCATAATTCTAACTGACATATTATTCAAACCTGCTGCCTTCTTCCCTTTTCACCAATAAGGGCCTTTCCTAGTCTTGTCGAATGAGTCCTATTTCTTTGAGGTATGGTTGATATTTGAATAAACCTATAAAATCTGCTAAACCCGAAGTTATTGGTGTGTACTGCATTCCACCCAACTGTCTTGTTACTAGTGCTGGGGCATAACTGATGTATCTAGTTACACCAATCAGGGGAACCCATACCTTACTTCCACAACTCATTGTGCAGACTGTGTTGTTCATCCACGGTGCTTTCCATTTGAAGTTGCTTTGTGGTAGTGCAACATACTTCTTTATCTATGCTTTCTCATCCCTGTCGCACGTCATCCGCGCGGCGTCGGTTTGGCAATTTTTCATTGCTTGATTGATTGATTTCATTGGGAGTCACCATTTTATCGCAGGTCATCCGCGCGGCATCAGTTTGACGATTTTTCTTTGCTTGATTAATTGATTTTGTTGGGAGTCGCCACCTAGTATTTAATTGAGGGCTACTAGGAAACCCGAGTGCACTGGTCTTGTCAGAGATTCACGGGTAAGGGATTGGTTGTGGTTAGGGAAGGTATTAGCACCCCTAACACACCCTACCTAAGGTAAGCTGCTTTGTGATTTGATGTGTTAAATAATTTTTAAAAATTGTCTTTTCATCGAATATTAGAAATACGACTTACGTGTAAGTTCATAATTCTTGATCGTGATCAAATCAAGATATTAAATTCTTCTTTATTCTTTGCAATTTTATAAACAAATAAAAAGAAATAAATAAAAACATTTATAAAACAAATACAAACACACATTCACTTGTACTATATTTTTTCTTTTTTTCTTTTTTTTTAACATACACACTATTAACCTGTTGCAAATCACCAAAATTCAAAATAAATCAAAACAATACATTAAACAATTCAAAAATATTAAACAATTCAAAAATTACAAAATAAACTCCCTAAAAATCCCTAACAGTGGTGGTAAGCTTTCTGGAACTGCATGCAGTGTTGACGAAGGTTTCTGAACAGTGGTGGCGTGTCCTCTTCACAAGTCACCACCACTGGTTGCGCGTGAGTTCACGCACCGCCACCGATGAAGGCACCAAAACTAGTGGATCGCGAATGTCTTCCTCTTCATTGTCTCCCTATGCCGGCGGTGACCTGCAAAACAACCAAAAACGTAGCAAGCAATTGATTTTAGTTTTTTCTTTCTTGTTCACGGATCTGTTTACAACCTTCTCCTTCTTCGGATCTACTTCACGGCGGGTCGGTTTGTTATGGGTTTCGTCTTCTTCTCCTCTGCTTCGGGTGGCAAGTCCGGCGATTGTAGAGGAAGCGGCAGCGACATTGATGATCTTCACTCTTGTTGGTTGTCGCGGCGGTTGGGGCTTGCTGCTGGAGGAAGAAGGCATTGTTGCACGGGGAGTGGGCCATCACTGCGGGATGAAGAAGTCGGGTAGATCTGGCGGTGTCGGGTCACAATGGAAGCGGATGAGGCTGGTTTCGGGCCATTGTTCTGGCCATTACTATTGAGGGAGAGGCTGGTCTATGTGCAGCCGAAAGAGGGAAGTGGTTGGCTGCTGTGGTGAAGGTGGGGATGGCTATGGAAGAAGGAATCAGGAGCCAAGGTTGGAGATGGGGCTGCGGCTTGAAGAAGGGAAAGGGGAGGCTTGTCCGGGGAAGGGCTCTCTGATTTTCAGCCAAAATAGAGGGGGGCGACGGCTTCCCTATACAAAAGATAGGGTTAGGGAAAATTTTTGGGTTTTTTGTGTGGTAGGTTTCTCCCCCTCAATTGCAAAATTGCCTCCCTTTGTGTGTGTTGTAGAGACTAGTATTTATAGGTAAAAATATTGCTAGGTTTTCAAACTTGGTGCCTCAACTTCTTTTATTTTTTGTAAATTTGATTTTTCTTATTTTTTTGGATTTTTCTTATCAACATCGACTTGAATGAGGAAAATCGGTGATTTTAAAAATAACACGTTAAAAGTCGAACGCGTTCCAAAAACCTTTGAAAATTTAAATTCTTTTGAAACGATGCTAAAAATGCTAAAAACGATGCCAATATATATATATATAAATATTTTTTGGATTTACGTTGTTTTTCGCTATTTTTGGATTTTTCTGAAAATTTATCAAAACATAGGTCAAAAATTGGGTAGCAACAAAATCAATCAATCAAGCAATGAAAAATTGCCTAACCGACACCGTGCGGGTGATGTGCAACAGAATGACGACTCCGCTGGGGACCTTGTGGACTAAGCTTTGTTTTTGTCTAATAATTATGTTTTGTTTGGTTTGCGTGTTTTTTATTAAGAAGCTTATTTTATTTATTTTTACATACTCTAATTTCTGTATATATATGTTCATGCATTGTATAGAATTGCCTCACGCATCACATACTTTAATTTTTGGGAAGCACACACAATCTTATTAAGTTAAGAGGAGAATTAGCGATTTGCCCTATGACTATTGGTCGGGGTTTAGATGCGTGAAACACCCAACTCATATCTGAGTGCCTGCTTGGTAATGGTGGGCATATGTGCCTTAATTGTTCCTTGCAATGCCCCCACACTGTCTTTATGAAGACCATCACTGGACAGATATGAGACCCTTTTTGAGACTTAGATAGTCAACCTACCCTTTGTTTCACAAGATATATACTTTCATTTGCATCAAATTAATCATGTTAAATTTATCACTCCAGGTTCTGAATTGAAATCATGACTAAGTACCTATCTTTCCAAGAGTTTGGGCAAGAATCTGAGTTGAACCAGATAGCTGAAGGAAAATGTCCAAGAATCGATGCTAGTAGGTTGCCATGCATTACCAAGATAAAATCACATGGTAAATGACTTAGGGAAATTGTTGTCTATAATGGGATATGTAGACGAAACTCTTTTTGAACAGCGATATGGGGGAATAGCACAACTAATAAGGCTACCCATACAAGTGACAGCAATCAAAGCCCTCTTGAACTTTTAGGATCCTAGTTATCGATGTTTGAATTTTGGAAACATTGATATGACACTACCATGGAGGAATATGAAAGGGTTTTAGATTTTCCAAATAACAACCAAAAAATCTACCTCAGATGAAAATTTGAAGACACAACTTCAGAGGTAGTCAATTTGTTAGGCCTGGGAAAAATCAGTCAATAAAGAGTAGCTGATGAAGGTTTTAAATGGAAGGTCATTGAAGCCAGAATGAAGAAGAATGCTGAGGAAGGCAAGTTGGGGGATGAACAATACAGGTTAGTGGCCTTCGCCATCCTTGGACTAGTATTATTTCCATTCAAAATTGGAGTCATCAGTTTGGAAGCCGTAAATGTCTTTGTAGAATATGAGTATGATCGAATCAATCCTTCTTCAGCAATTTTAGCCGAAACCATGTTGTCACTTAACCATTGCAGAATGCATGGAAAAGGAGCCATGAGATGTTGCAGCCCTATGTTGTATTTATGGATCATTAGTCATATTGAAATACCAAGGGACATCTTCAACAACTTTTGGTGGTTTGAGCTCCGACCATTAAAGGTTACCATAGAGAAAACTTGGAAGAACTGGGACGAGACGGCTTGGATAGACAAGTATGCTGCACTACCTCAAAGCAACTTCAAATGGAAAGCACCATGGATGAATGACCCCATATGCACAACGAGTTGTGGAAGCAAGACATGGGTCCCCTTGATTGGCGTAACCGGATACATCAATTATGCACCTGCACTTGTAGCAAGGCAATTGGGTGGAATGCAGTATGTATCAAGGACTCTAGGTTTAGCAGATTTCACAGGTTTATTCAAGCATCAACCATTCCTTGAAGAGATAGAGCTCATCCAACAAGACTGGGAAAGGCCCCTATTGGTAAAAAAGGAAGAAGGAAGCAGGTTTGAATCGTCATACAGCCAAAATTATACAAGTTGGAGAAATCAAGAGCTTTCTGAGGTTGTAACACCAAAGTCAGCAACAATGCAACAAGAAAGGAAAAGGATTGATGACGAGGAAGAGTTAAGAGAGCAGCTCGAAAGATGTATAATTGATCTAAGCAAAAGCAAAAGGCAACAACAACTCCTGGAAAGGCAATTGGATGAAGAAAATACGATGAGAAATTACTTGAACCAACAGTTGGAAAACAAAGATAAGCAGTTGAAAGAATGGCAGAAAAGGGTCGAGGTAGCTGAGGAAATAACAAAAGAGGTCCAGAATGAGTTAAGGAATTGAATAAACGAATGTGGTGAATTGGCTAACAAGAATGGGCTCATTGAGAAAGAATTGGCCAAGATCAAAAGATCAGCAAAAGGCAAGATGAATGTTGATAAAGAGACGACAGATTCCTTGAAGAAAGAAAGAAATGGTCTTACAAATAAGTTGGAAGAGGAAAAGGAAAAGAATCGGCTAGTTGAGATCGACATAGAAGAAGAAAGAAAGATCAGGGTTCAATATATAGTACAAATTGAGGAAGAAAGAAGTGCAAGGAAAGCTGCTGAGTCTGAAATGAGAGATTATCAGAAGAGAGCTGAGACTTTGAAAGGACGAAGAATAGCTTTGCAATCCGAGCTTAAAATACGAGAAGAGGAGTTGAGGGAGTTGAGGAGCCATTAATTCAAAATGGAAGAAGGTTTGAATGAGATTAAACAACGTCAGGAATGTCAAGATTATATTGACAGCTTTGCAGTTTAGATTAACTCCAAAATAGTCGAGCTAGATATCGAGAGAGAAGAGCTACAAAGGGCAACAGATAAGGTGGCACGGTTGGAGGCAATGGTCTGAATATTGGAAAGAAGTAATGAAGCCTTAGGGAACAGCAATGAAGTGACGAGGAAGAGTTAAGAGAGCAGCTCGAAAGATGTATAATTGATCTAAGCAAAAGCAAAAGGCAACAACAACTCCTAGAAAGGCAATTGGATAAAGAAAATACGATGAGAAATTACTTGAACCAACAGTTGGAAAACAAAGATAAGCAGTTGAAAGAATGGCAGAAAAGGGTCGAGGTAGCTGAGAAAATAACAAAAGAGGTCCAGAATGAGTTAAGGAATTGAATAAACGAATGTGGTGAATTGGCTAACAAGAATGGGCTCATTGAGAAAGAATTGGCCAAGATCAAAAGATCAGCAAAAGGCAAGATGAATGTTGATAAAGAGACGACAGATTCCTTGAAGAAAGAAAGAAATGGTCTTACAAATAAGTTGGAAGAGGAAAAGGAAAAGAATCGGCTAGTTGAGATCGACATAGAAGAAGAAAGAAAGATCAGGGTTCAATATATAGTACAAATTGAGGAAGAAAGAAGTGCAAGGAAAGCTGCTGAGTCTGAAATGAGAGATTATCAGAAGAGAGCTGAGACTTTGAAAGGACGAAGAATAGCTTTGCAATCCGAGCTTAAAATACGAGAAGAGGAGTTGAGGGAGTTGAGGAGCCATTAATTCAAAATGGAAGAAGGTTTGAATGAGATTAAACAAGAACGTCAGGAATGTCAAGATTATATTGACAGCTTTGCAATTCAGATTAACTCCAAAATAGCCGAGCTAGATATCGAGAGAGAAGAATTACAAAGGGCAACAGATAAGGTGGCACGGTTGGAGGCAATGGTCTGAATATTGGAAAGAAGTAATGAAGCCTTAGGGAACAGCAATGAAGTGATAATCGCTGATAACACCTTGTTCCATGATAAGATAAGAAGTATGACAAAACAGGTTGAGCAAGTAACTTGCTATACGGAAAGGCTGCATCAACAAGCCACCCAAGTTGGAAATGATGTTACAAAGTATCGAGAGTACATTGGGGTTGTCATCTCTTTTATTGGGGACTTAACTAATGGAGGAAATGCCTTTTAGGGTAGTGATGTATAAGGCCCTTTTCTATTTTTACTTTGTATAAGCTACCCTTATTTATAAGAAAGGTCATGACTTTTTTTTTCTTTCTAATGGATTTTGGTAACCAATCATGATGAGAACTTGGCAAAAATTCTTTTACAACAATCAGTTCGACTCAGAAATCTTGCCTAAAGGATTACGAAGGTCGTGAATCAGTTCTAAAAAAAAACCATCACATATGCATTGCATTTTCATCACGCATTTGTTTACAAATTATCATGTGTATTCCAGATCATGAAACATAGGTCCCCCCTCCAAAGTCTATCACATCCGATTAAGATCAAGAATGGAGAACGAGGAGAGAGCTCACATAGAATCATATTATCAGAATAAGTTGGAATCCGTGAAGAATGAAGTTGCTCACATGACCAATCTACTCGAGCAACTTTTGAAGGCCAAAAACGGGGAGGGAACGTCTACCCAACCAATTATGGGAGCACCAGCAGCTCATATCCAAGGGACATCTCAAAACTTGGGGGCAGATTCAACGACGGACAACACTTTGTGCCTATCGCTCTTATCCCGCCAAGTCAAACTCCCATCACTGTGGATTTAACAATAGATGGACCCTTTGGCAATAGATCCGTCGATTTTATGAATTACAACAAGTTGTCTGCTTTAGAAGAAAGATTAAGAGTAGTTGAGGGTAATGATTGGTTTGATCCTATGCGAGTAGCTGAAGTTTGCTTGGTACTGAACATCATAGTACCAAAGAACTTTAGGATACCAGAGTTCATCAAATACACTGGATTGGAATGTCCAAACACTCACCTTCGATCTTACTGCAATAAAATGGCTAAGGTGATTTATGATGACAAACTATTAACTATTTTTTCCAAGATAGTCTGGCGGGATTTGCCCTAAGCTGGTACATGAGGTTGGACAATGCTAAAGTTAAGAAATGGAAAGACTTGGTTGAGGCTTTTCTTAAGAAGTACAAGTTTAATTTGGAAATTGCTCCGGATAGAACAAGCCTTATGTCAATGGAAAAAGGAAGCCATGAGTTAGTAAGGGCTTACACGCAAAGATGGAGAGATAAGGCAACACATATCCAACCATCTTTAATAGAAACGGAGATGGTAACCCTGTTCACCAATACCTTCAGGGCACCTTATTATGAGCATCTAATGAGCGGTTCATCTCAACATTTCTATGATGTTGTACATGTGGCAGAAAGAATAGAACAATGGATTAAAGGTGGGCGTATAACAGAATCGTTGGAGAAGAAAGGGTTTACGGGAAGGAAAAGAGAAGGTGATATTAACAACTTGGAAGGTGAGTACAAGGGCAAGAAAGTAAATTACCAAAACCCACAATGCTCAATCCTCAATCCACCAACATAAACTTTGCCAAACCTTTTCAAACCAATCGAATAAATTACCAACCAAACAACCATGACAATTACCAAAGGCCAAATACAAGATATCCGTTGGAACAGTTGCCACCACTACCCATGTCCTTAAGAGACTTGTATGCTAAACTGTTGAGTCTTGGACAAATAACTCCAATCTTCTTTCCACCGTTCCAACCCCCATTTCCTGTATGGTACAAACCAGAATTAACTTGCGAGTATCATGCTGGTAACTTGGGACATGGAATCAAAACTTGTTATGGTTTCAAGAAGAAGTTGCTAGAGCTTATCAAGATGGGTTGGGTGTCATTCGAAGACAGGCCCAATGTTAATTCAAATCCATTGCCTAATCATGCTGCAAGTAATAATTAAGTGAGCATGGTAGAGGTTAGAAATCAAAGAAAAGGGTTAAAAGTACCTATACAGAAGTTGTATGGTATGTTGGTACAGTCAAGGTTCCTAAAAATGAATAATGAACTTCATATAGAAAGGAGTGATTTTTGTGAGTTCCATGAAGAGGAGGGACATCATATAAATAATTGCATGGAGTTTCGCAAAAAGATTGAGAAAATGATGACCATGGGAGAATTGAGGATTGAAGCCATGGAGAACGGTGATGAAATAGGAATGATGGAGGGCCAAGACAAGTTGTCAGAAGTATGTAGAGTCCAACCAACAGCTTATGGGCCGCCAAAGTTAATCCTGGTTAAACCTTCCTATACAAGGAAGAATCACAGTGCAATGCCCTATAACTACGGCTATGCCTCCAATGTGGAGACCCCTCTTCCTCAGTTCCAAAATGAGGTTAGTGGGTTGACTTGGAGTGGCCGATGCTTCACATCCAAGGAGTTAAGGAAAGCAAAGAGTAAGGAGGTGATAGACCTAAGCAAAGAACTGGAGGTTAATAAACCAATAACCGAAGAGGAGTAAAATGAATTTCTGAAGTTGATAAAACATAGTGAATATTGCATAGTAGATCAATTAAAGAAAACCCCAGCTAGAATCTCCCTTATGTCTTTGATACTTGGCTCTGAACCGCATCAAAACGCCTTGCAAAAGGTATTGAATGAGGCATATGTACCCCAAGACATTAAACAGAAAACCATAGAACATTTGGTAGGGAGGATCCATGCGACTAATTATATGTACTTTACAGCTGACGAGTTAGATGCTGAAGGAACTGGACATAACAAACCCTTGTACATCACCACTAGGTGCAAGGATTGCCTTATACACTACAAGATTTCACAATTTTACCGACGGAAATATTCCATCGGTGTGTGATTAGAAGTTCGTCAGTGATTTATTTACCGACTTCTTCACCGACGGATAAAGTACATCGGCTTTCCCTTCATCGGTGATTCCCCATTTCATCGCTATATCAGTCAGAAAAACAAAAAAACCATTTGCCGATGGTTTTACAGATGGAATTTGCATGAAAAAAAAAATGTTTCCCGCTTGAAATATACTTACGGATTTTTAATCCGTTGGTGATATCATGATTTACCGACGACTATTTACCATCGGTAAATGTGTCGGTGAGTGTTTGAAATACCGACCGAATATATCCGTCTGTAAATTCATCGGTAAGTGTGGCAACTACTGTCAAATGCTGACAGATTAAATCTATCGGTAAAGCTGTCGGTGAGTGTATGAAATACCGACCGAATATATCCATCTATAAATGCGTTGGTGAATGTCAGATGCCGACGGATTCATTCCGTCAGTAAAACCCTTGATAATAGTTTTTTCTAAATTTGTTTTTAAAAAATTATTTAGAATATATAATATAAAATTATATAAATTAATGGTAATAAAAACCAATTATGCAAATAAAATTTATATTAAACATTAAAAAAAATCAAAGATAAATAATATTCATTACAAACTGAATGTGTTTCAAAAAAAATATTAAATGAAGTTTTAAAGGTAAATAATGTTTATTACAAATTAATATAAAGGTGGAGCTGGAGGAGGAGGAGGAGATCCTGGAGGAGGAGGCTGGTGGTTATACTGCCAAAAAGGATTAGGCGCACATGTTCCACTTTGTGTTGCCATGTTCATGACCAGTTCGCGAAGCTGTTCATAAGTCGCTTTTTGTTGTTCAGACTCCGATCTTTGTTGTGC
>Ga0325405_1005824_pt1 | contig 12492 bp, 10 predicted proteins | sample PopdelMetagenome_21_FD_205663 | JGI IMG/M metagenome (GOLD analysis project Ga0325405, IMG submission 205663) | Populus deltoides microbial communities from Bellville, Georgia, United States - Xylem-Control-R2 | ecosystem: Host-associated > Plants > Phyllosphere > Stem > Wood/Secondary xylem...
GGACACGGCCCCATCCCTTCACTTCTCTTGGCATCTTTCACATGTCTGTCCATGGTCTCCTCTTGCAAACCAAATTTAGGCAGTAGTAAATTATAATATATTTTACTTGGCTAGGCTGACAAGGTAGTTCTTGTGTGTACGGCCTACTGATATATTGGGCGGTCTTCTTTCTTTGGCTCCGCGTGGTTGCCTATTGCTTGCTGACTGGATGATACACAACACCCTTCATTCTCCTGTCTTTTTTGCCCCTTCCTTTTCTTTTTGAATTTGTCATGTTATCTCCATGCATGATCGCTTACTGCTACTGCTGCTATTATGATTATGATTATTATCAAGTTCTTCGTGGATATTTCTGTAACTGTAAAACCCTGTTCAAATTAAGGTGTTATAGCTGGTTGAACCTCTAAGTACCTTGGACATATCAAAAGCAGTGCTGCAGTAACATCATGAATCTCTCACAAGACTGTAATATATAGAGTGATAACACCCCATAGATTTGCAGTGGTAACCCACTTTCAATTTCTTTCTTTTTTTAAAAAAAAGAAAGAAAAACCCTGAAATGCTCGTGATAACAAATAAATATAAATTTTGGAAAACTCTTGTTATATTGTGCTGGCCAAGTTTGTTATAGAATATGTAATTGAAGGACCCCATATTTCCACTGTGAACAACAGTGGGATCTTTAGGAAAGGACTCGTGATATTTAAGAAAAGACACTTAATTGTCCTTGATCTGACCCACCATTGAATTCTTGTCCTTCCACTGTGCATAGAAAGCTCAATATATCATATAGTTGTATGGATAAAGGTAGAATCTGCCTGCTCTGCTAATGGGAAGTGAAACGAGGCTGGCGTCTAATAGTTTGCAGCAGAAAAGTACAAAACAATTTGTTGACTCTGGTTTTCACCTTGCAGTATTCACCGCTGCAATTTTTTTTTTTATAGAAAAATTCTCATGTTTCACCTTTTGCCCTTGTCTCTACCTTTTTTCATAAGCACAGCTAGTTAATGTTTATTCACCCAATGCGATGATTCAGTCTACACTTTGCAGTCATCTTCTGTGACAGGCCATTACTTCATTCTGGAACAAGGGGGCGCCTTTATTCAAATGAGATATATTTGTAGTCTTGCTTGCAAATTACTCTTAATAGTTGTCTGGACTCCATACGTTGCAAAAATTAACAAATCAGTGAGGCACCATCAAATCTGCTCTGTTGAATATGAAATCTATTCCAACCAACAGGCGCATAAATATTTGTAACCGTGTGTAAATGTGTGAAGCATTTATGCATTAGCCTCCTTAATCGTGTTAAGGAGGCTGAAATATTTCTGCTGCCATTTATATTCAGGCATCAGACGTTTTTGAGGAACAGCAGAACCTTAGGATTTCTTTTCTTCTTTGATGAAATTGCCAATTAATTGCTGGCATGATTGGATTCAAACCCTTTGATGCATCTGATTTCATTCTGTTCTTTTTTAACAAGCATCAACTGGATCCTTTGCCAAATGACCATGCATCACTCCATTAGATTAAAAGTCCAATTCCTTTCCTTTCCAATAATATGTATTAGAGTTGATATGCAGCTGCATGATTTTCCAGCATTTTATGACAGTCTAAAGAAAGCAACCTGAGTTATGTTGAGGTTGTATCTATGTGCAACAAACATATGAACAAATAAAATGAAATTGAAGTTGCACATCCTTTTCACGACCTCCCTTGAGTTTTCTTCTTTTACAATTTTTTTGTCTGCACTGTAAACTTAATTGTGCGACTTCCAAATATTTCAGTTTTTTAATGAATGATATATATCATAACTCTTTTGCAATTCTAATCAACCAAGTATTTCAATGATGTACAGATCAAGGACATGGCACTGAAAATGTCTGGTGCTTACAAGCAATGCAAGCCCTGCACAAGTCCCAGCAGCTACAAGAAAGGACAGCGACCTTACCCTGACTTTGATGCAGCTTCAGAAGGGGTTCCATACCCCTATTTTGGAGGTGGAAGCTCAAGCTCAACCCCAGCCTGGGACTTTACTACTCCCAAACACAATCGAGGTACTAGAGCTGACTCTAGGTTTTCTACTTTGTATGGTGGAGACCGGACCCCTGGAGGAGCAGAGTCTTGTGATGTGGTGCTGGAGGATGAGGATGAGCCCAAGGAATGGATGGCACAGGTGGAGCCAGGTGTTCACATTACTTTCGTGTCTCTCCCTAATGGGGGAAATGATCTAAAGCGTATTCGCTTCAGGTGTGCATCAGCTATCCTTAACATACTGTCTTGAGCCTGTACTTCTAGTAGCATATATTAGTTCAAATCCAAACAGATAAATGAACTAAAAAAAGAATAGTTAGATTATTTCTGTTTGGGTAGTATAAGCACAAACTGACATTACTCAGGCATTTGGGTTTTGAAGCCGAGAGATGTTTAATAAGTGGCAAGCTCAGCGATGGTGGGGTGAGAACTATGACAGAATCACGGAGCTCTATAATGTCCAGAGATTTAATCGTCAAGCTCTTCACACTCCCCCGAGGTGTGAGGATGAGGTAAATCTCTTCTATCTTAATTTGCCGCTTAAAAAATCCTCTAGAAATAGTGGATCGAGGAGTTGAGTTGCAAAACATTTCCATTTCGAGCTTCCTTGATCATATGAACATAATCATGTTTAAGCCTCAACCATTTTAAAGCACTATGAGGGATAAAATAAAATAAAATTAGCAATGATCTTCTAGCATGTGAACTAAGGGATTCTAGTGCCCTTGTTTGTAACCAGTCTCATTTCTAGCTGATAAGACATTGGGATATAAGTGGCATCCCAAAACCTTACTATGAAAAGATGGTTTTTGGAGACATTTTTGTAACAATTACCTTTTTCATGCTTTCCCCTTCTCCTTTTGCTCTCTCTCTTTTTTTTTGAAAAATAAAAAATAAAAAAATATCTTCTTTTGATTTTTCACATCACTACTTCTATATATTGAAGTTCCCCGTCATATTATAGGGAAAAAAAAATCTCAGCATCTTCAAAAAATTACTGAACAATAATTGTTTCTTAATCAGCAAAGAGATTCCTCCTACTCAAGGCTGGAATCTGCAAGGGAAAGCCCTATGGCTCCATCTTTTACCCCAAGAAACTACTATAAACCTGCTGGAAGTAAAGGTTATTTCCCATCTGATACTATGGACCAAGGTGGCAGCCATCACTACCACGCTGGTTCAAGTAGCTATGGTATGGGGGGGCCAAGATTCGAGGCATCTTCTTTAGAGGCATCACGGACAACTACATCATCTAGAGATGAGCCTTCTATTTCAGTTAGCAATGCTAGTGACCTGGAGACAGAATGGGTTGAGCAAGATGAGCCAGGGGTTTACATCACAATCAGACAACTAGCTGATGGCACCAGGGAGCTCAGGCGTGTCAGATTCAGGTAATGGAAATCCTTATTTATTCACATTTCAAGTTGCATCTTTTTTGGTGGCAGAAACTATTGAAGGAAAACTTATTTTAAAGTTCTGATGTTTTCTTTGCTCCGTCCCTTCATTAGCACCTGATACATATACAACATGAAAAATAAGAATTTAAAAATGGTTTTGTTGCTTGTATTAGTAAGAAAATTGTTTTTCGGGTTTTCTCTTTAAGGTGGTGTTATGATATTGTATTCATCTGAATCTTGTTTGATGATATATAACATCTATATTCCATTGACATCTTGTCTTTGTTTTTGATGTTCACAGCCGCGAACAATTCGGAGAAGTGCATGCAAAGACATGGTGGGAACAGAATAGAGAAAGAATACAAGCTCAGTACCTATAAGGCATGATTTCCCATGACCTAAATTGCTGTCTAGTAAAGGATTGAGGGTGCAGCTGGATATCCTTTCCCCCCAAAAGCAAAAGAAAAGTCATTCAGTTTCGTTTTTCAAGGTCTTTACAGAAAATGGACTTGCCACCACCTTGGATGGTCACAGTCACACCACTGAACTGACGGTATTTCTTCATTCTCAGGGCCGAATTATGTCTTACCATCACTGGTGGTGGTGATGAATCCATTTTTCGTGATGGTATATTTCCCCTGGGATGTCCTAACGTGTCCAATTTTTGTCTCTATTGTTTGTCCTGGTCACAATTTTATTACAACTTCTATTTTTTTAGGGCCTCTGGTTTTTCCCTCCCGAAGACATGTATTAGTCTTCATGCTTTTCTGGGGTTGTTTGGCTCGTAATTTACTTATTATCAGAGCTTGTTCTCTGCAACACACTGTTTTTATAAAGAAAGGAATTGAATGAGATCATTTATTGTTATAAAGAGTGCATATTTGACAAGTTCATCCTTAACATGGATGTGATAATTTGTTGCTCTTAGAAGTGTAGCCGTTACGGTCCCACTTTTCAAAGATGGCGTTTTTGGAACAGATTTTTGTGCGTTTTGGAGTGAGCTAACGTATTAAAATATTATATATTTTTTATTTTTTAAAATTATTTGTTTTATTGGTATATTAAAATAATCTGAATATATATATATATATAAAATAAATTTTAATAAATAATTGTTTTAAAAAAACATTTTTAAAAGACGAACTAAACTTGTTAGTTTAAATCCAGGCTGTCAGGAGGCGAATAATTACAAGTTTACAATCAATTAGTAGCCTGAATGCAAATGAGAAGGGTGCTGGAGGTTCTGGGATGGAGCATATTATTTCAACAACAATAAGTTCTTGGCTTGGATTGGATTGTAAAGGGGTTAAATAAATTAGAGACTAACCCTTCAGGCCTTGTACTCTCTCGCTAGCTAGCTATATGCTTAAACCTCACCTCAACAAACTTGAAATCATTAGCTATGCTTTCCATAAAGAGAAGGATCTGGGTCTTCTTGCTCTCCTGCTAGGTAGACCTAGAAATCTTAACCAAGTGACTTGTTTTTTTACTCTTGCAATTTACCTCACCAAATTATTTGATCAACGGAATTCCTATCAGCTGTTTCATCAGCATCTGAAATCACAGCGAGCAACCCACAGGGTAACCATTCTGATCTCCAGGCTTCCTCTTGCCATTTGGCTTCATACCATTGTGGTGTCTGAATCTTTTCCCCAAATAAACTGAAGGTACCACAAACCTACTAGAAAGATCTCCAATTCTAACATCTTTGAAATCAGAGTTGACATTTATGTACAAGAGTGTCTTGACTAGAAGGTGTGGTAGTTTTTTTTAAAAGATACAATACCCTTTAAAAGCTAAAATAACATGCTTCTTTATTTTTTTTATATATATATATATATATATATATATATATATATATATAAAACATAAGCTCCCATCCAACCAAACACAAACTTCTAATAAGAGCAGACCTACCTGGTTGAGGAGGCTAAACTATAATCTAGATACGAACACGAATTTTTTATCGTGTTCCTTTCATTGCTATAAAGAAATCATGTTCCGAAATATCGTCCAGCTAGAAGACCCAGGTCTCTGATTGCTTGAATGCGGATACTTCCTCCTAACCTCAACCAAATCGGTCAAATACCAACCAACCCCGACGGCACCTAGCAAACTCCCTCGACTCATCCTGCCTGACGCTCCCACCAAACATTCCCTTTTCACAAAGTGCTGAACGCAAAAGGGGAGAGAGAAAACACCCACGACCACGAGAATTTGCTTGGCAAAAGATCGACTGAAGCATATCTCAAAGCAAATTTCATTACCAAATCAAACTCATTCCTCGTACAGGCGAAGACGCCATTTATTTATTATTAATAGTATCAATGTCAATACGTCATCAAAATAACAGCAAGCAAACGAAGGTAAGAACACAACATGAGCAGCACCACTCTTATGCACGTAGGTTTTGCTTGGAGACGCACACCACTATATATATATATCACTCATATAACTATGAACTTTCTTAATAGCATATTACGAAATAACAGTATAATCTCCCAAAAGAGCCTTTCCTTTTCATCCCACAACCTTCCTCGGATAGTTTCTGCCATGTGGGAATTGTTGGGTTGGCCTAAGAAACATCCCACCAGATTCTCCAGTCCACTGCACTCCAGCCTTCATAGTAGGTGGCTTGGGCTGCTGCCCCAGAGACTGCCGACGAGAGGCGATTGTCATGCTTGCAAACTTATCAGCTGTTTCTGATACTCCACGCGCAACTCTCCCTTTGCTCATAAATGCTGCCAACCAACATAGCTTCAAATTAATTTTTGAGATACATGTATTTGTTAACCGAACATTAGCCTGGTTTACAAAATCTAGAAAGACAATTGATACAAGGTCAATTCTATATTTACTCGATTATCAAATGGGATTCCCAATATTCTATATTTGGCCGGGTTCTAACTCATCCAATGATTAAAGTAAGAGAATTACTTGGGCTTTTCCTCCCTGGTGGTTGATATCTTGGTTTTGTAGAGCTCTTCAAGGACTTGTCGGGCTTACGTGAATCCTGCCAGTAAATGAAGCAAATCCAAATCAATACTACATAAGATATAATGCAATTCTGTCCAAGGATAAAAGACATTAAAATTATTCAACCATGAGTTTCGAATACTCAGAAGATATAATGCATGTGGTCCTCAGAAATTGAGACCCCATTGAGCTACAAACTCATTATCAGGAATCCCCACAGCTCAATTATCTAAGCAGATGGTTAAAAGCCCTTGCAATTCATGGACGAACAGAAACCTAATTGGTCAAGTCCAAAGGTCGTCTTAATAGTTCATGATCAATTTTGTCAAATTCAATTGAGACTTAACTATTATTATGAGAAAGAAAGAAAGATGATCCAAATATATATAACAAACAGGAAGTGCAAGGCTACCAGTACACAATATCAAAATCAGAGAAAATTTGAGCACCGATACATCCAAAAACAAAAAAGATAATAGACCATGCAGATGATAACAGAAAAGACATGCAGTACATAGGGTGCCTCAGACAGATGCATACCTGGTTAACCATATCCAACTTGCGTTGTACCCCTGCCAGAGGGATAAAAAAGAGAAAAACATCTTTACGTTAGCATATAGCTACAAATGCAGTCAAGACTTGGCAAACAATGAAAGGTTTGCTTTGAACTTCATGCAAATTAACATTGCAATGAAACCATGCACACAATGATCTAAACCATATTATCTTAATGTTTATCAAAGAGTACTTTAGTAGCATTTTTGTAGAAAAAAATATAACCTGTACTCAAAGAAGCATGTAACTTTGGAGAAGGAAAACTGTTAGTAAGCTTAGAATTAGACAAAGCCCCTGGTAAATTCCTCGCACATTGTTGCTCCAGTCCTCCCTTTGTTCCAGCTGCATTTAAGTGAATAATTATGTGCATGTAAGATTCTTGAAGTGAAGAACACTTGGAAATGCTTTTGGCAGTCATCTTCGTGAAACCAACAACAATGCAAGATAAAAGACAAACCAGATGCAGGTGTTCTTGTGATGGCTGCTCTGGGGCGTAGGGATGGTGGAACATAAAAACAACTCTGCCAAAACAAATTATAGCCCAACGAATTTGGTGATTGAAACAACAATTGCGCGCATGCGCATGCACATGCACACACATACATGGAAATCCTGTTTCAAACTATAAAGACGCAAAAGAGGCTACCTGAAAGAAAGGATGTTGTAGAGCATCTGCAGCTGAAGGCCTTGAGCAAGGATCCCAGGAGCAAAGCGACTAGATTCAAAAGAGAAAAAGGAAACAGTAAGAAAGGACAAGTAAAGAAGGGGCATTAAGAATAATTTTCTAATCCAACATTTTTTTTTTAATATAGTGCTTGCTTGCAAGGGGAAAAAAAGATTAGAAAAATCAGAGAAAGGAACCATAGTTTCTACATATATTACCGACCTTGATAAGGTTGATTGCATCTTCACTTGCTGATGGGATAAGTGTGGGAAGGTGAACACCAGCAAACTGCAGTCTCAAATTATACAATCAAAATTTCAGACTCTTAATCTTGCATCATATATGGTTAATTCATAAATTGACATGGATGGTTTCAAATATTAATACTATTCCAAGAATCATGTCCAAGCAATAGATGGTATATTCACCATGTTTGAATGATAGTAACAAATATTAGCACAATTCAAAATTGCACATTACAAAGGCCATCATTCTATCATTTAGAAAACAGTTTGTGCTTAATCAATAGATTTCTCGTCTCGTTGGCCCCACAGCCCCCAAGGCAAAAGTATCTACTGCTAAAAGAGAAAAATAAGAAAATTTGACCTGTGGAAATTGGTAGTTAATAGCCCTTGCAAGATTAAGCCCATCAGCCCAGGTGTCAGTTGTTGGACTGCCTATCACACCGCATATTTTGTAGATCTCATCTGCTTCACTGTCCATAAACAAGAAAAGTTTAAACACCAGAAACTGACTAGCCCATTATGAACTAAATCATTGTCAACTATTATTTAATTCAGAACCATACCTGGTACCAGGAAAAAGCGGTCGAAGGGTTAATAACTCAGCCATGATGGCACCCATTGCCCACATATCTGTGGAAGCATATATATTAGTTCTAGTAACATTATGTAAGAGTCGTTTGTAATCATTATTTAATGGTTAAACATAATCTCATGTTTGTCTGATACTAACCAACTTTAGAGCTGTACAGGTATGACTGAAGCAACACTTCAGGTGCTCTATACCTAGCATTTTGAGACAGAAGACAGTGAGAAACAGCAGTGGACATCTTCCATCCATTTCCAATTCCATGGAAGCAAAGATTTTAAGAAAAAAAAAATATTAAGGCAAAAGATGACATACCACCGCGTGGACACATACTCCGTATATGGAGGCTGTGAATTGACTTCTCGTGCAAGACCAAAATCAGCAATTTTAATTATGGATTTTGAGACCAACAGGTTCTCTGTCAAAAGGTCAAACAAACAATACTCAGAAATGGATTACAAAAATTGGAAGCATTAAGAGCAGACTACAAGAATAAACACAATCAGTTAAAGAAGCATGTGAAGCTGTAAAAACATCCAGTCACCAACTTGCCATGAAAACTCCTGAAGCAAAAGCAAAATCTTGACCAATAACAGTTACCTGGCTTAAGGTCACGATGAAAATACCCACGCTGGTGCATGTAAGCAAGACCTTGAAATACTTGAAAACACCAATTCCTCACTTCAGCTTCTGAAAATAGCTTTTCCCTGTCTTTAGTAAGTTGATAAAGGTTGCATTCCTGAAACAAAACAAAATGTTAAAAAGCATGCAAAAAGAGGATTTATATAAAAAAGCAAGAAATCCCAAAATGAAAAACAAACTTTAAAAAAAAAAAAAAATTACCATGTACTCAAAAACAAAATATAAAATGTCATTTTCCCGGATTACTTCTCTGAGCTTCACAATATTCGGATGATTCATTTTCCGCAATGACTGACACAAGGAGAGACCCATTAATTGATGAAAGACATATAGCAAAGCTACAAAAAGAAAAGGAATAAGTTTATCATACTACCTTCACTTCTCTCAAATTCACACACTCTTCCCATGAGTAATATTTCTTCTTCATCTTTTTAATTGCCACCTATTAGTTGTTAGCAAGAACACGAGATTCAGTTACATCAGGAAAATCCTTAACTTTTCAGGAGCAATACTAATACCAGCTAACAGATTAGCTGGAATGGAAAGTAACAATGCACTTACAACTTCACCAGATTGCTTATTAATTGCTCTCCACACACTCCCAAATGTTCCATCGCCAACTTCCTTGATTAACTTGTACCTACATGTGGTTCCCAAAAAGATTACTCGGGGATTGACAATCAGCACTGGTTAAAGTAGAAGTCACAGGAAAATAACATACCTTTCCATATTTCTTGTGGAACAAAAAAGAGCTCTTTCTTTATTCCCGAATAGTATGACACTTAGTAAGGCTATTTGACATTTATGGTAGATAATCTAATAGAAACTGTAAAATTTAAACAAGCTGCCTTGGTGGACCAGCTAATTTTATGTGGAGAAAACTGAGCACACAAAACAAGAATGTTTAGGATGAACGAGCTTCCTGGCCTTATTCATTGATAGAGCCACAGCTTCAAGGCAATATGAAGTCATGGACGGAAGAGCCATATGAAAACCACAAAGCATATTGACAAAACTCAGAACCAACCAGAATGATTGTTCTAGCCAACAGGACAATCCCACTAAGCTTAAGACAGTCACCCAAGGGTTCAAACGCAAAATAAGCTAACTCATCTATGTTATGTAGAAATCGTTCAGTGAACCGATAACTCCATAATCTAACAAGTACCCATCAGGCGCAATGAAGAGACGATAGCTAAGAACTGTACAGTCTGCACCAACTTGACGTGATGGTTTATCTAAATTGACTACTTAAGCAGCTTTCAACAGAATCGTCGCAGACTTTAGCCCTGCAAAAATACCACAGAGATTAGAGCAATGAAGCAGAGTAGATAAACTTAGCAAACAAGCAAACAAAAAGAAGATATACCCCGGAAGGCGTGCCAAGAACTCCAACTGGATGTTGTATCAGCAATGCACTACAAATGAAAGAATCTGTTAGACAAAACCTAGAATAAGGCATTGGTCAAAGGACATGGATGGGTTGCTTACTTGACCAAGTGGACCAAAGAACCAACACCTCTCTCAGAAAAATTTTGCATCACGCCTCTATATTGTTCATTAAAAAGAAAGCAACCACTAAGTGCAATTGACAAAGGAAACCAACAGAAAATCTCCAAGGATGAGAAACCGCCAATCGAGCACTTCTTGGAATGAAAAAACCCGATGCTGGAAGCAATTTGACCAGAAGCACGCTTTCTCCATGTCTTAAGGAAGGAAACTAAGCTGTCTAAATCTGAACCCAGCAGAACCTAAAAGAATAGAATACTACCTGTAAGTAAAGATAGTAAAACCATTCAATTTCATCAGTAACAGCAATTTACAACTCCAAGAAGAAAAATGAATCATGTACAACATGTTTTATGCACATAGATAACCACCACGGACAAATCAAATGGACTGACATCAACGTATATGCTGGATTTATCTTGAGACAAGAAGCATTTCACATTGATCATGCTCTAAGCTAAGAATTATTTCGTCTTATATTCCTTTCTTCTTTATTTAAAGTGAAAAAAAGAGAGTAAGATTCCTTCCTTTTCGTCTCAATCAATTCAAAACACAAATAACTAAAGCCCAGATAATAAAAGCTCAATGGATTCGCACTACAAAAAGTGCCAACAGCAAAACAATATGTATAAATTCAATAGATCACATGCATCATTCAACATTCCTAGAGTCAAAAATCATAATCAAGAAAGTTAAATAACATGCCAGTTTAACCTAGCCTAAATACTGATTTATCATAAAATAAAACCTAATTGATTAGCTAGAATCAAAATCCCCAAACATCGTAAAATCAAATCCCTAATACTTCAAAATTCATGAAAGAAATCACAAATCTCTAATCAGAAACCCTGATTCAAACCAACAATAGATCTGACTCGATCTGATCAGATCCAATCCAAATCGAACAGCAAAAGCACAAAAAGAAAAAAGAAATCGAGACAGAGAGAGAGAGAGAGAGGTGAAAACCTGAAAGCCAAGCGGCATAAGAACCGTCGCTGAGGACGGATGAGAAGGAATCCAGAGCTTCTATTTCTCTCTCTAAATATTAGTTAATTTCTCTGGAGTGAGAAACACCAAACTTTTGCACAAGAAAAACTACAGGCGCACCCTCGCTCGTTCGCTGCCACCAAATACCTAATAATATCCTCCTCTGTCCTCCTTTTATTTCTCCTGCTTACCAAGAAAATACCTATTTTTCTATCACAAGGTGGTGGTGGCCCCCATTTTTATTTTATCTCTCATTTCCAGTTGGCTCATTTTTTACGATTTTTCTTTTTTAAAAAAAAACAAAAATTAAGAGAAAAATAAATAATAAAAAAAGGTTTCTGTTCTTACGATTCTATCCTATAATCGTTACGTATGGTCTTATTCTAACGCATCCGGAAGTTTTAAATGGTGTGGGACGGACGACATCTTCAGTTTCATTGGTTTGTCCACGTGGGACGTTTATCACTCCACCACCTCACATTCTTGGTTTTACCGTGATTGTAAACGGAGACAAACCAAAAAAACATACTAATTCATTTTACCGATGATTTGATTTCTCCTTTATTTATATTTTAATATAAAGTGTTTTTGAGTGATTAAATTTAATTTTTATTTTATTGTAAAGAAGATTTTTGAGTTTGAGTGAAAACTAATGTCATTTAAGCTACAAAACTTCCTAAATAATAAAGATTTTAAAGTAATATTTAATCCTTCGCAACTAAGTAATTTGTGATTGGTTAGGAGAGGAGTTTTTTTTAATAAAATAAAAGGCTTAATTAAAAGTAAAAAAATAAAATAACATTTGTCTTCTAACTTCTCACAAAGTTCGTGGTTTCTCATAGAGATAATGAACTTTTTGTGAAAAGTGCGTCAAGTTTTTTTAAAAATTAAAAAAAA
>Ga0325405_1005828_pt1 | contig 12489 bp, 7 predicted proteins | sample PopdelMetagenome_21_FD_205663 | JGI IMG/M metagenome (GOLD analysis project Ga0325405, IMG submission 205663) | Populus deltoides microbial communities from Bellville, Georgia, United States - Xylem-Control-R2 | ecosystem: Host-associated > Plants > Phyllosphere > Stem > Wood/Secondary xylem...
TATTTGCAGAATTCTACTATTTCTGATCCAATCTAGTTTGCGTGTCAGAAGGTAAAGGTCGCAAATAGATAGTGTCACTGCATTTTCTGGTCTTGGGTCTTTTTTAAGATTCGCAACGATTTATATTCCCAGTAGCATTCTCAAAAATGAAAAAGAAAATGAAAAAGGAAAGGAAATAGAACATGAAATTATTGCTTATAGTATACGATGCTGTTGGCTTGCTAATTATCTATGCATTTGAATGGTCAGATTATAGTGCTGTTTGGACAAAAGTGCTTTCTTTCTTGGGTGTCGACATTTTGCTCGAAGAATATCATAAAAAATGTGTTCTTTCTAATGCCATGTGCAGGCAGTGAGCATTCGTGGATTCAAGACGGCTCCATGAATCGGAACTCCACTTCCAGCAACAAAGGGATGCAAGGTCCATTGCATTCGGTGTTTCCCTCAACACCTGCACTAGTCTCTTCCGTGGAGGACCTTTTCGAATTTATTTGCTCAGGCCCTCTTATAAGCAAGTTGGGTTTGACCTCAGAAATGATTGCTGAGTCAATAGACAAATGGATATCATATGGCTTGCAGTTGTGCCGATTATTTCAGCTTAATGAATTATATCTTACAGTTCCTCAGAAAGCAAGGTTTTATCACTATTATATACCGGTCTTCGTTTGGTGTGAAGATAAGATTTCTAAGCACGTATCCCAGTTCAAAGACTCTGAAGATATACCTCCTTTAGTGGTACGTGTGTAATTTCCTTGCAACTGTTTTCAATTCTGATGCGAGTGCCTGCATTAATTCTCATTCCATTAGCATATTTCCGAAAAGAAGGCCTCTGGGTATTTGTTAAGTTATGCAGTCTTGCTGCAAACAATGCTAGTTGCTATGCAGTTCTTTTCATCTCATGATCCTGGCATCTGGTATGGTGTAGATTGGTTTTAGTGCTCCACAAGGTTGTGGAAAGACCACACTTGTCTTTGCTCTTGATTATCTCTTCAAAGTAACTGGCAGGTACATGCTACCAATATGATTGTGTGTAGTAACTGCAAATTATTTGTCACTTGTCAGTTATAGAACTAAACTTGCTGCCTTACCCCTATCAGGAAGTCCGCAATGTTATCCATAGATGATTTCTATTTAACAGCAGAGGGTCAGGTAATAGTTCAAGGACTTCCTTGCATTTGCTTACTTTATCTTCATTTTTTAGTTGCTGATGCAAATTTTCATGAATTCCAGGCCAAACTGAGAGAAGCCAATCCAGGAAATGCACTTCTAGAGGTAGCAAAGACCATGTTCTTTAAACAAATTGTCAAATAAAAGAAGGCAGTGAGATGTTTTTAATCATCAGAAAAACTAAATAAATATTTGTTTTTCTTCGTGTTTTTTCTTTTCCTCTTTCGTTTATTTCCAGTTCCGAGGAAATGCTGGGAGTCATGATCTTCCATTCTCAATTGAAACTCTGTCTGCTCTAAACAAACTGACAAAAGAAGGTAAGAGTTTGATTCAGTTATCTTCTTTCCACTTTGCTTTCTTAGTTTGATGATAGCCCTATTAAGTTTTCAGGCATGAAGATGAGGCTGCCTCGATATGATAAGGTAAGTATACTATAATGTTATTTTTCCTCTGTTCTCAATTAATTGAGCCTGGAGTTGTTAATGATAGGTTGTTCTTCTTTGTAGTCTGCATACAGTGGAAGAGGTGACAGAGCTGATCCTTCAACATGGCCAGAGCTTGAAGGACCATTAACAGTAAGAAAATCTTGAATTTACAGCTGGAATAATAGGTGATCATTTCAAATTGGTGGTAATATTGTCATCCTTGTGTTAGGATTTTTTGAACTCCAAGATAATACCAGAAGTGAGAAAAAAAAAGAGAGAAACTGAGTTTTTTTTTTTTTTTTTCGGGGGGGGGGGGTGGATCTATAAATTATCCTTTTCTCATGTGCTTTGGATGATTCTGTAGGTTGTGCTATTTGAAGGTTGGATGCTTGGTTTTAAACCACTTCCAGTGGAAGTCGTCCAAGCAGTTGATCCTCAGGTTAGACCAGTGGAAGTTTATTATAAGCACCTCAATACACCTCATACAGGTCATTTTCTTCTTATGGTAGTTGACCATCAATTGTAGCTTAAGCTTGCTTTTCTTTTTTTTCCCCCCTACAGCTAGAGATCATAAATAAGAATCTGGAAGCCTATTATGATGCGTGGGACAAGTTTATTAAGGCATGGGTGGTCATCAAGATTCAGGACCCTAGTTGTGTCTACCAATGGCGTTTGCAGGTCGCTTTAACATGAATACACACTGCTGTCAAAGAACTCTTTTCATATGCTATTTTCTTTAACCGATGCTGTGGGGTTTTGCAGGCAGAGATTGCCATGAGGGAGGATGGAAACCCTGGGATGACTGATGAGGAGGTGTGCTTTCATTTCATCAACATAACCATTTTGGGAGAATTGAAAGCAAAGTTCATGTTATAGGCTGAAGCTTTTTTGTGGTATTTATGTGCAGGTTAAAGATTTTGTTTCGCGTTACCTGCCAGCATACAAGGCTTACCTTCCCACCCTCTATGCTGAAGGACCCAATGGATCAGATCCGGAGAATCTCCTTCTCATTGAAATTGATGAAGGAAGAAATCCTATCCTAGCTAATTAGGTGACTTGACAATTTCAGGGTGAAGATTGCTCTGAATGGCCAATTTTGATTTCTTCAAATGGTGTGATGCAACTTTTTGCATGGGCTGGCTTTTGTCTGTATCATTAACTAGAACAGTCAGATGTAAATGCAAATGTACTTAAAAGTATTATGCAAAATAAAATGGTTGCTCAATTTAATGGAATTCCAACTTGTCCAAGGCAGCAAGAAATTATTTTTCCTTTAGGAAGGTGTTAAAAGCTGATGCATTCGATAGCTTTCTTACGAATACGGTTCTTGATTTTTCATTGCTACATGATCCGATACATGAAGTGTGCCGTGCCGGTCATATTTCTTTTGCAGCGTATGTCTTGCACTGAGCGCTTCGTTCCCATGAATTTGCCTAGTCATTAAGTATTTGGCAGTTTAGTCAGTTTCCGTCATGTTTAAGTTTGTTTAAGTTTTTTTTGGGTATAGCATATTCATCACATCCATGATAATTTGAGCTTAACTAACTGTCATATCTAAGTTTTATGAGTCTGACATGCTCACCAAACTCGTATTATTTTAAGTTTGATTGAGTATGAAGTCCAAGTATTTCAAGTTTGACATGTTTTGCCGGATCTATTTTATATTTTAAAAAAATTATTTATAAAAATCTTAACCAAAAATTAACTCATCAGAATCCAACAAAAACAAAAACCTCTCTATATTATGGTAACAAAATTTGAGTAATTTGGGATACAACATTCTCTGGGCATGGTTTTTTATACAAATAATGCAGCTAAAGTTGTGTCATTACAAGATGGAATGAAAGATTTTACAGGTTCATGACATTCCTCTAAAATCTTCAATACTCCTAGAGCTTAGTTGTGAAAAATCTCTGAATTTGAAAAGCATTTACGTGGTTTGCAGAGTTTAGCACTCCTCTCTTATGGCAAAAATTGTAGCCATAAAAAAAAAAGTATTGAAAATGTCATGATAATAAGAAAAAAGGCTTTAAATAATGACGTGGAATATAAGGTTGGCTATATATATTATATGAACAACAACCATCCCAAATCTTTTAGTTTATTTATTAATAATATATGGAGGCTGAGTAAGATAATTTCTTAGGAAGATAAATTAAATATATGTGAGTTTCAGCTGCTAAATCATAAGACAATTTAAATAAATAAATAAATAAATAATGGGCATTGAACTCCTTCAAAATGGAAATATGAATGGCAAAAAAGATTGGCCTCTAAAAATACAAAATTAATTAAAAAAATACTTTAAAATACAAAAACAATCCACCTCCTTAAAGAATTAACTTCTAGATTTGTCAGAGCCCTATTTACCGAGCCTAATTCATGTTAAGTTCCCACCAAATCCAAATGATCAGCTGACCCCAATCAAGCCCAGGAATCATCTGTGATCTAAGCTGATCTAACGGTGGACCCACGGAAATCGAATCTGCGAGTTCATAAAAAAGGTTCCTTTTACGGTAGCTTTAAGGTGTGGATTTTGTTCTTGTTCAAACCACAATTATTAAGGAAATCATTGCTTCTTCAGTACCTCCTCAAGTTTAAATTACAAAAAGAGCTGACAGAGACGCAAAATCAACTGTTTTGCACCACAGCGAAACCCCACAGGGAGTTTGCAGCATCGAACTTTTGTGGAAGGGGAAATCTAAATTCAATTCTCAAGATTTGAATACGTGCTGCTGATTCTCTTCACTAGTCAGTCAGTCCTTGAACCGGGCCAGCCATCGAGCTATGTCTGAAAACTATGGGCCAAGACATGTTTTCTTGTCAAGTGTTTAACGATAAAAGCAAATCTTCTACCCAATTTACAAGGTTACTAGCTAAATAACACCAAGATTTTTTAAGGTTTGTTTTTTTATTAAAATATAATTTTTTTAAAGTTTTTTTATTGTTTTGCTGTGTGTTAGTGTTAAAAATAAATTTTATATTTTTTTTCTTCATTTCAAAAAATCATTATGATGAAATTTACCTCTCTTTTTTTTGACATTTTGAGGATGATTTAAAAAAAAAAATTGCTAGGGTTATTCAGACGTACAAGGGCATTTTGGTCATGATGCTCGTGACCAAAAATTTATCATGCACGTAGGACCAACCCTATCTAGCCGTTACACGCACCGTCTATTCTGTCGACGCGGCACTTCCGTAATTCAAAACCCCACCAAATCTTTTTCACGTATTAAACAAAGAATTCGACCGTTATCTTCCTTTCTATTCAACAAAACCACGACACACTATTTTCTTTTCTTTCACAAAACTTCTCTCTAAAAGCTAGAAGAGAAATCAAGAAGACAAAAATGGCTGCCGATTATGCATTCAGGGAGGGAGATGTGGAGATTGATGAGGGGCTTGGGTTCCCAAGAGCCTATGCAAAGCTTTGTAGAGATCGTGGTGTTGTTGGGGCTTATAGCCATGGCCCTCCTTTCGCTTTCATTCCATATGCAATGCAGCAACATGAGGTAATTTAAAAGGAAAAAAAACGGCCCTTTTGACAAATCTTTTTTGCTGTTTTAGTTTTTAGTGAAGGAGAAAATTAGCTCAGGGGGTTAAATTTTACAGGATTTACTAAAAAGTACACAGATAGGCCTCTGTTATTTGATTTTGTTTTCTTGATAATTTAATTCTTTTAGCTTCTTCTTTCTTCTCTTGGTTAACTAAGTTTCTCGTGAGAAACTCTACTTGGATCATATGGTTTTAGGACGAAATTGAAATGTTAAAGTTGCAGCTAAATCAAACAAAAGATTAAACAACCAAAATGGACCAAGAATTTTTGCATGAAATGTGGTTTTAAAGAGTTAATACTGTCAATAATTCAGCCAACGATAATTCTTTTTCCATCTACTCCGATGCTGTCTTTGATCATAATTTTCACTGCAGATCTCGAGAGCAAGGGAATTAGAACAGATGTTTCCAATTATTGAACAAAAAGCAAAACAAACTGCCAAGCCCATGATTTTTGTCAGCCTCTTGTGGAAGCAGCTCAATCATCTAGGGTAACTTACCTCTTCATCTCTCTGCTCTGAACCATAAAAAAGCTACTCAAATTTTTATGATATACGATCTCTGATTTATTTGTTACTTTGTTGGATTTTAGGAATGCTGGATTTGATCCTGCAGTAATCCGAGTGGACCCATACGGCAATGTTCTATATTTTCATGCTGATAAAGCCTCACCTCTTGCTTGGGAAATTGATCACTGGTTCCCTTGCCCAAGTACATAATTAATCACTAATCTCTCTCTCCATGTCTGTGTGTATAAAATCATACATAACATCTGTAATGTTTGGATTTGCTCGTTGAAATTGTAGGGGGGGGATTGACAGTTCCAAGCAATTTGAGGATACTACAATGGCAAGTGTGCAAGAGAAAGCATAACAAGTTAGAGTTTCTTGTTCCGTGGTGGGATCTTCAGCTGGGAATCTCTGTGAACCAGTTCTTATCCATCTTTGCGTCTTCCAACTCAGATTTCAGGTGGGTCTATATCGATATCTACCTTTTGCAGCAATCAAATTGAACGATGAAAGAGAAGTTATATAATGCACTTCGTTCCAAAATTATGGCAGGCACAGGGCGTTTTCATTTTTGTTCTCAGAAGGAGAAAGTGAGGAACTAAATGCTTCCCAGAGTGTAGAATCACATTCTTTTCCACAACATTTCATTGAATCGAGAGAGAAACTAGGCCTTGCTCCAGCTGCTGTTGTTGTATCTCGAAGAGAATCATATGATTCTTCTTTGGCTTTGAAATCATTGGATTACAACAGGCAGATGAGGTCGCATTCTCCTGCAATTGGTTAGTTGATGAATCTCAAATACATAACTGTTTGTTTTTTTTATGTTCCTTGTCTTTTACCAACTTTTTTTTCATTTTTCCTCTCCTTTTCTTTTTCATGTACGCATAGTTATAAAATTGAATTTCATGAGGTAATATAGTGTGTTCTTTGGTTGTCTGTCTTACTTTAGCTTCAAGAAAAGTGAAGCCAAGTTTTCTGAAAGAAAATGAGGACCCCGACTTTGTCACAAATCCATATCAAGCAATTGTCTTGGCCAGAGAATCTCTTAAGCAAAAAGAAGAAGCTCACAAGATGCAGGCTGAAATACTGAGTTTGGACGACGAAGTTAATGAAATAAAGAGAGAGACTGATGAGGAAAAGCTTACTATTCAGGACTTGGAATTGACACTGATAAAGCGTAGGAGGAGGGCAGAGAAGTGCAGGCGGCTAGCAGAGGCACAATCTTCATACAGAACTATGCTAGAGAAGATGATTCGTGATGCTATGCACCAGTAAGATTTGCTACTCAACACAGGATTTTCTCTCTTCATTTTTGTCATATATTTGAAATATTTCATTTCTGAATTATTATTGCAGGAGTGTTGTTTACAAGGAACAAGTGAGACTGAATCAGGCTGCATCCAATGCACTCATGGCAAGGCTTCAAGCGCAGAAGGCAATATGCGATGCTTCAGAGAAAGAACTCCACAAGAAATACAAACAAAGGGACGAGCTTGAGAAACAAATTAGGCCTGAATGGGAACAAGGAAGGAAGAGATCAAGAATGGATGATATCTTACCTGAAGATGGAGACCATAAAACTACATTTTATTTACCAGGAATCAGGCCAAGGACACCTTTACACAAGGAGCTCAGAGTGTTTCTAGAGGAGGAGCAGAAAGCATCTGAGGCTGGCTTGTCTGCTAACGAAGAATCAAAACATGGCGAAATTGAAGAGGAACTCAAACAACCTGAAATGACTATCATGAAGGAAGAGCATAATAAATCAATTACCCCATTCGAAAATGAAATTCCAATTGAATATAAGCTTCGGGCACTGGAAATAGGAGAGGGAAAGAGAGACAAAATTCAATTCCCAGTTATCCAAGACCAAGAAATAGAGGAGGATGAAGAGAGCAGAAAGCAACGTGGAAAGGGAAATGTAGAGAGGTGGCTGCAATTGTTGTTAGAGAATTCTGGAGAAGAGATTGAACCTCAAAACTCAAACGGCTCTGGAGCAAACACATCTGATGACATCATTACAAAGCTGAACCAAAAGTTCCCACAGAAAGAGGCCAAGAGTTCAACACAGGTCCAGGGGGAGAAGCCGCAACTAATTTTACAAGGAAATGATAAAGGAACGAGGGTACAAGAGATTGTTGAGATAGAACCAAACAAAACACCGAAAGAAAAAGGAAATGGCAGTGTTGGTGGTGTTGAAGCAATTGGAAGTAGCAACAGTTTTGAAGGGAAGGAAAGAATAGAGAGCAAAAAAGAAAGAGTGCTTACAAGGTCTGAGAGTGCCAGGACATTGCGGCGTATCCCATCCTCTCCATCTTTGATCTTGGGTATGAGAAAGGGGGTTGAATGCATGAGGAAAAAGCCCATGGTAACTGGAGATGATGACTATGACGGGGATCGTGCTGCAGGGAACAGCTTCATCAAGTCATCCTTCAAGACTATCAAGAAAGCAGTAAAATTCTGAAACTGCAATTCCACTTGTTCAAATCCATTTGTATTGTACCTTAAATTTTTCTTTTCTATTTTTTCAAACTTTATAGAGTGCTGCTAGCAATGGCAGCATCAGATGAATAATTGTGTGGAAATTTGTATTGTATATCCTAAAGTGTCTTTGATTTTTGTATGAGATTGGTTGTGAGATATACGTAATAACAGCTTGTTGTTTTTGCAAATAAATGTGATTCAGCTAAATTCATTTTCCCAGTAAAAATGTACTCTCTCGAATTAAAGTTCATCAACTCCGACATCTTTATACATGAAACTGCGATAAAAGATCCTCTTTTTTCTGCTGTTGAGTGTGTCCTAACTAAAAATGAATCCAAATAATAAATCCCTGCTTCTGGGAATGCGATAGAGGCAGTTTCCTCGATCCTCAACAAAATGGCAAAGATTTACTGGAGTCAGTACCCAGGCAGTGTGCCGCATGCGATAAGTGAAAATTCATTTTCCCAGTAAAAATGTACTCTCTCGAATTAAAGTTCATCAACTCCGACATCTTTATACATGAAACTGCGATAAAAGATCCTCTTTTTTCTGCTGTTGAGTGTGTCCTAACTAAAAATGAATCCAAATAATAAATCCCTGCTTCTGGGAATGCGATAGAGGCAGTTTCCTCGATCCTCAACAAAATGGCAAAGATTTACTGGAGTCAGTACCCAGGCAGTGTGACGCATCCGATAAGTGAAAAGTCAAGCAAACTAGGAAATTCTAGTTGGGGATGCATTGGAGGCAAGTGGCTTGATTCTTTAGTAGCCTCAACAAATCACGGATTTTACTCCCAATCGAGCCGAATAGCCAAGTTGGTCATAAATTCAATCATGAGGTCTTTCCCAGTTTGGGGAATTGCAGATACGTTATACACGGATACTTTTTTCAATCAAAATGTGTGTGTCGTGGGGCATCTTGTATGAATAATTCAAGAACAAAAATAATACCAGAAATAAACATCAAGTCACCAAATTCTGGATTCAGTAGTAACGATAGTGCATCCTATTCATGTTGCAGGATGAAGTAAAGCAAAAGGACATTTCTTGCATTCACCAGATCTCGCAATTTCATTTGAACACTACGGATTCAATTGTAAGAGAACGAAGTTTGAGCGGAAGGTGGAACTTAGAAGTATCAAAATTATAGGGCATCAATGCCATTTTCATACATTATAAGCAGACAAATGAGATCATACCTCACATACATGATACAATCTGTGTTTAGCACTAGTGTGTGAAAATTATCATGGTCTAGCTATCTTCTAAGCACATATACACTTTGGTTATATGGATCTCAATAATGTTCCATAGCCAAATTATAAGTCGTCCTGCACGACATTGAGGTTGCCTTTCCAGTACCTGACTACAATTTGAACAGCTCTGTATCCCTGATGGAAATCTCTCTGTAAACTATCTTGAAGATGAAATGGACAACTCATTCAAGTTTCTTAAGCTTTCTTGTCATTTCTTTACCTGTAACCTTCATCGCCACAAGAGCACAAACCATCCTTGAAATGATGAAACTGCTCAGTATCCCTAACAGAAATCTCTCTGCGAACTATCTTGGAGATGAATTTGACAGTACTATGACAGCTTTGGCACATATATAGATTCTTTGTTACCCATATAGGCATCCCAGGAGCAGAGTTGATTAGGCTGTAAGCAATGGCCTGTCTCTCACTGTGCCCACAAAATATGTCAGCTTTTGAAGTTTGAATTCCATCCATTGAACTGCATTCTTGACCATTGAAACCAGATGTCTTCATTTTCTCATAAAATCCCTCCAAAACAACATTTATTTCCTGCATTTGAGGGTGGAAATTATCACCACTAAGGAAAGCGTGAACTTTTCCCTTTACTTCCACCCAACTACACCCAGGATCAACGATTAGCCCTTCCTCTTTCATTGTCCTTCTAACTTTTGCAACTTCATCCCATTTACCACTGTCAGCATAGAGATTACACAAGAGAATGTAATACCCAATACTTTCAGCATCCTGCTTGAAAATGTGCTGAGCAGCAAGCTCCCCTAGCAGAACCTGCCGGTGGATCCTACAGGCATTTAATAAGGCTCCCCAAATTGCTGGGTCTGGCTTTATAGGCATTCTCTCTATAAATTCATGAGCTTCGTTCAATTTCCCTGCACGGCCAAGTAAATCAACCACACAGGCATAGTGTTTCAAATTCGGGGTGATATGATAATTGACTTTCATTCTCTGGAAGTACTCCAAACCTTCAGTTACCATTCCAGATCTACTGCAAGCACATAGTAGAGATATGAATGTAACATCATCAGGATTTATTTCAGATTCCACCATCCTTTTGAATAACTCCATGACCATAGCCCCTTTCCCTTTCTGAGCATATCCTGTGAGCAAAATATTCCAAGCCCCGACATCTTTTTCATTCAAGTTAAACTGGTTTAATGCAGTTCTCATCCTTCCACATCTGACATACAAGTCCAAAATTGCATTGGGTAGAAATCCATCGAAACCCATTCCAGCCTTTAATGCATGGGCATGAATCTCCTTTCCGCACATCAAAGCTCCTACTCTAGCACATGCAGAGAGGGCAGAAACCAATGTTACAGAATTTGGTTTTGACTTCAATATCATTTTCCGAAAGAATATCAAAGCCTCAAAACACCGATTGTTAATCCGAAGCCCATTAATTACTGAAGTCCAGGATATCACATCCTTGTCAGGAATTTGATGGAAGATTTCCAAAGCCTTTTCAATGCGTTTGCACTTTGAATACATATCGATGAGTGAGTTCGCAACAACTCCATACAATATGTGCCCAGTCCTCTCAGCAAGCTCATGAAGCTTCATGCCCATATCTAATTGCCCTAATGAAGCACAAGCAGATAAAACACTGGCTATTGTTACCTCATCAGGCATGGTGCCCGTTATCTCCATGGTTTTATAAGTCTCCAAGGCCTTGTCAGGTAGCAAATTATCCACACAACCAGAAATTATTGTTGTCCATGACACGACATCTCTGCATTCCATTCCTGAAAAAACGCTTTCTGCTTCTTTCCAATGCCCAACACTCAAGTACATTTGAATCAAAGAGTTATACACTGAAATATTACCATCATAGGCTGTTCTCACGACATAACTGTGAAGTTGTGTCCCTAATCTTTCATCGCCAAGAAGCTCACAAGCAGATATCACGCTCGTCATGGTCATCAAATCAGGATCAATTGAAAGCTCACGCATCCTGAAAAACAATTCCAACCCTTCCAAACATTCATCGTTCTCAAAATACCCTGAAATCATTGCATTCCAAGAAATCCTATCCCTAGTGGGCATTTTGTCAAACAACATCCGCGCTGAAACAACATCCCCGCATTTTACATACATAGTAATCAAAGCATTGACAACATCAACATCCATGTCAAAATCAAATCTAACCACATGAGCATGAACCTCTCTCCCTCTCACTAAATCCATTGCCCCAGCACAACTCCTCAAAACAGAAGGGAAAGTATAGACATCAGGCCTAATTCCAGCCCACAAGATCCTATGATACAAACACAAAGCCTCATCAAAAAACCCTGCTTTTGTATACCCACCAACCAAAACATTCCATGAAAACAAATCTCTCTCTCCCATCCTCCCAAAGACATTCCAAGCATTACCCACATCACCAAACCTCACAAACATACTCAACAACGCATTTCCAAGCCTAACACTCAACAGGGTCACCAATGAACTCAACACAGCTTTCCACACATACTCACCCTCACTGTATCCTCTCTTATTCTCACATAACCTTATCAAAGCAACAAAGCAGTCCTCTTCTACGGGAATTTTAACTTCTTGCATTGAAGCAAGGTGTTTCAGAGCTTGTTCAAGGTTCCCGCTAAGACATAGTTGAAGCAAGCGTGAGTTTGTTGGGTTTTGAGGGGTAATTGAAGTAGTGGCTGTGGTGTTGAGTGAGTTTTGAGGGCGGTTTAGTGTAGAAGAGAAAAGGTGTGGCTTTTGGGGTTTGAAAGAGAGGGTAAAAGTTTTGTTGGAGTTGTGGGTTCCGGGGAAGTGGGAGTTAAGGTTTTGAAGGTGTTGGTGGAGAGGAAATCGTGGGGTTTTAGCAGAGAGAGCCATTTTTGCAAAAGAGCATTGTTTGCAAGCAAGAAAGAAAAGAAAGAAAAAGGTTTTGGCTGAGGTTTAGCAGCTTCACGATAAACTGTAATAACCCCAGTGATTTTACAGTTAAGCTGGTTGGCTCCTACTTATTTGCATTCCAATTTTTTTATTGTTGAATCTGATAGTATATTTTGTTTGGATTATTCTCCTTCCGTCGAAGAAAGTACTGACTTCAATTATAACTTCTGAGGCTCATTTT